>JAEEGK010029122.1_pt1 | contig 11035 bp, 7 predicted proteins | sample 8958771 | NCBI WGS metagenome assembly JAEEGK01 (sample SAMN16246547, study PRJNA631951) | gut metagenome | biome: gut microbiome; feature: rumen; material: SC-attached | host: Bos | place: Iran: Karaj | collected 2018-10 | reverse complement strand
GGTTCGTAATATGCAGTATAATTTACCTTAGGAAGTGGTTCGGTTTCATTTGGCTTAGCAAACATCAGATTGGTGTATCCGCCACCTTCCTGCATACCGTTTTTGATCATTTCCTGAATAAAGTAGGTGCCATTAGGATCTACAGCGTCCCATCTGGACTGTCCTTCTGTATCACGACCTAACAGTACGACATTGATACCTTTTGAGGTATCCACCCAAAAATAACCGGCGCCATCATTGTATTTTAATTCGCGAATCAGGTCGGCAGCGTTTTTTTGCGCTTCTTCCATAGATAATTCGCCCGCCTGGTACTTTGCATACATGACAGCACAGATGCTCATGGCTTCCTGTGTTTCGTTTTTGAGTTCTGTTTTTACCTAGTCCTCGAGACGAGTTCGGTAAGCTTGTGTTTGAGTGGAGTTGTTACGAATAGTGCTTATAATAGAAAAAACATCTATTATAACACCGGTTGCTATAACTAGACTTAAAATGACTGACAAGATGACGAATAATAATGATCCCCTTTTTTTCATGATTATTCCGTCCTTTCAAGGATATGTAGTTTTTAGTTACATAAAAACGTCTATAAATAGGATATCACATTATACCTATAAATCAAAGAAAAACCCGCAAAAATTGGTTGCAAACCCTTGCTTTTTATGTTATTATCTGAATGTTGTCAAAAATCACGTGTGCCCATTTTTGACGGGTGCCCTAGGGTACGTCAAAGAGACAAGCTGCTTGATTCTAAGGAATCGTATGCTCGGCAGCCCGAGAAGACACACGGAAGTAAAACCAAATGGAGGTAATAAAATGAGCGTAATTTCTATGAAACAGTTACTTGAAGCAGGTGTACATTTCGGACACCAGACCAGAAGATGGAACCCTAAGATGGCTCCCTACATCTTCACCGAGAGAAACGGCATCCACATCATCGACCTTCAGAAGTCTGTAGGTAAGGTTGACGAAGCTTACAATGCAGTTTCCGATATCGTTGCACAGGGTGGTATCATTCTTTTCGTTGGTACCAAGAAGCAGGCTCAGGACGCAGTTAAAACCGAGGCAGAGCGTTGCGGAATGTTCTATGTAAACGAGAGATGGCTTGGTGGTATGCTTACCAACTTCAAGACAATTCAGTCACGTATCGCACGTTTAAAGGCTATCGAGAAGATGTCTGAGGACGGCACTTTCGATGTTCTTCCCAAGAAAGAAGTTATTGAACTTAAGAAGGAATGGGATAAGCTTGAAAAGAACCTTGGCGGTATCAAGGAAATGAAGAGAATCCCTGACGCTATATTTGTAGTAGATCCCAAGAAGGAGCACATCTGTGTAACAGAAGCTCACGCACTTGGAATCACTCTTATCGGTATCGGCGACACCAACTGCGATCCCGAAGAACTTGACTTCATCATCCCCGGTAACGATGACGCTATCCGCGCCGTAAAACTTATCGTTTCCAAGATGGCTGATGCAGTTATCGAAGCTAATCAGGGTGAGACCGCTATGGTTGATGCTGAGGACGCTAACGCAGACGCAGAAGTAGAAGCTACCGATATCGAAGAAGTTGCTGAAGAAGCTTAATCGTTACTTACAGAATACTTAGGAGGATAGAAATATGGCAGACATTACCGCAAGCATGGTAAAAGAATTACGTGAAATGACCGGTGCCGGAATGATGGATTGCAAGAAGGCACTTAACGAAACAAACGGTAACATGGACGAAGCTGTAGAGTTCTTGAGAAAGAGCGGCGCAGCAAAGTTTGAGAAAAAAGCAGGCCGTATCGCAGCAGAAGGTATCTGCCGCGTAGCACTTGACGGCGACAAGAAGGGCGTAGTTGTTGAAGTTAACGCTGAGACAGACTTCGTTGCAAAGAATGAAACATTCCAGGCATTTGTTGAAGAGGTTGCAAAGCAGGCTCTTGCCACAAGCGCAGCAGATGTAGACGGTATGATGGATGAGAAGCTTATCAGCAATCCTTCCCAGACTGTTAAGGATTTACTTGTAGAGAAGACCGCTACGATCGGCGAGAAGCTTTCTATCAGAAGATTCGCAAAGGTTGAAGGCGATTGCGTAGTTTCTTACATCCACGGCGGCGGACGTATCGGCGTTTTGGTAGTAGGTAACGGCGCAGGCAACGGCCCCGAAGTTAAGGAAGCTCTTACAAACGTAGCAATGCAGGTTGCAGCTATGAATCCTCAGTACGTTAACAAGTCTGAGATCTCAGATGCAGCTATGGCCAAAGAAAGAGAGATCGTTATCGACAGCGCTCTTAACGATCCCGCTTCACTTCCCAAGCCCATCCTTAACGCACTTATCGAACGCGCTTACAATGAGAACATCTGGAGTGCGGAAGACAAGGCAATCTACGATGAGAAGAAGACCAACATGCAGTTCTTATTCAACTTCCTTTCAGATGAAGCTGCTAAGCAGCTTGCTTCACTTGCTATGGAAGGAAAAGAGAAGTATCTTGCAGACAAGGTATTCGGTGGTCTTGTAGACGGTCGTATCAACAAGCATTTAAAGGAGATCTGCCTTCTTGATCAGGCATACGTTAAGGCTGAAGACGGAAAGCAGCCCGTTGCTAAGTATCTTGAGAGCGTAAACAAGGATCTTACCGTTGCCAAGTTTGTACGTTTCGAAGTTGGCGAAGGTATGGAAAAGAAGAACGAAGACTTTGCGGCAGAAGTTGCAGCTCAGTTAAGCTAATCGTGATATTTAAGCCATCCGCTACAGCGCGGATGGCTTTTCTTTTTGCCTGATATATGATATCATTCACATTTAGTACAACTGATATTCAGGAAACGAAAAAAGAGAAAGAAGTACATTAATATGTGGCAGAAAAATTGTTATCGTATCGTAGTCAAAGTCGGAACCAGTACGATCACTCACGATACGGGTGCTATGGATATACACAGTATGGAGAGACTCGTAAGAGTTCTTGCCGATCTGAAAGGCTATGGACACGAGATCATTCTCGTAACATCGGGAGCGATCGCTGTCGGTGCGGCCAAGATGACGCCCGGCAAGAGACCGAAAGAACTTAGGATGAAGCAGGCGGCTGCGGCAGTCGGACAGTGTCAGCTCATGCATATGTACGACAAACTTTTCGGTGAGTACAGTCAGACAGTTGCTCAGATACTTCTTACCGACGAAGACGTTGCGGACAAATCAAGAAGCGAGCATCTTTCGGGAACGATCTTTGCACTTTTGGAGACGGGTGTCATTCCGGTAGTAAATGAGAACGACTCGGTTTCTTCGGCCGAAATCGAAACGGGCGCTCACAAGGTGCTTGGCGATAACGATACGCTTTCTGCCATAGTTGCAAAACTCTGCAATGCCGATCTTCTGGTGCTCATGTCAGATATAGACGGATTGTATGATGCCGATCCGCATACCAAGAAAGATGCCAAACTCATTCACAGAGTGGAAAACCTGGATGACGAGATAGACAAGATGGCAGGCGGAGCAGGCACAAAGCGCGGAACGGGCGGTATGGTCACAAAGATTTCCGCTGCTAAGATCGCTACAAAAGCGGGATGTGATATGATCATCATGAACGGAGCAAAACCTGAGAAACTTTATGATATAATGGAAGGTAAGGAAGTCGGAACCAGATTTGTCGGAAACAAGTAAACTGTGATCTTTTCGGAGGGTAAAGTATGGCTACATTCGGATTTGTCGGAACTGGAAATATGGGCGGAGCACTTGTAAAGGCGGTAGCTAAAAAAGTGGATCCGAAATCGGTATTCGTTGCCAACAGGACACGCGAGAAAGCAGAACAACTCGCAAACGAGTTCGGCTGTAATGTGACCGACAATTACGGAGCATGCGAATGCGATTATGTATTTTTCGGCGTAAAGCCGAATATGATAAACGAAGTCATCAAAGAGGTGTCGGGAGCGTTAAAGAACAGATCGACCTCGCCGGTAGTCATTTCAATGGCTGCAGCCGTTTCGATAGAAATGCTCGCGGTATATACGGGATTTTCCTGCCCCATCATCCGTATAATGCCCAATACGCCCGTATCGGTAGGAGAGGGTGTTATATTATATGCAGTAAACGAAAATGTAACCCCCGAAATGGAAGAAGCATTTGTCGATTCACTTTCTTTGGCAGGAACCTGCGTTAAGATCGATGAAAAGCTTATGGACGCAGGTACAGCCATCTCCGGATGCGGTCCCGCATTTGTGGACCTCTTTATGGAGAGTCTGGCTGACGGAGCGGTTTCTCTTGGCATTCCCAGACAACTTGCCATTAAGCTTGCCGCACAGACAGTGCTTGGCAGTGCAAAGCTCTTGCTTGAATCGGGCAAGAATCCCGGACAGTTAAAAGACGAGGTTTGTTCACCCGGAGGTTCGACCATCGCCGGTGTGAGAGCACTTGAAGAAGCTTCTTTCAGAGCTGCAGGCATGAACGCGGTAATAGCGGCGTATGAGAAGACACTTAAGATGAAGAAATAAATGATCATTTGATCGTAGATGATAAAAAGCAATAAGTAAAACGTTTTACCGCAACATATCGGAAGAATTTGTTAATATTCCCTCCTTATAATCGATCTTATAAGGAGGGTTATTTTTATGATCAGAATAACACAGACAGAAAACGGAACAGTGAGGGGTATTGCATCTGCAGATCCCAGAGTTACCGCATTCAGAGGCATTCCCTTTGCTGCACCGCCCGTAGGCGAGAACAGATGGCGCGCTCCTCAGCCCGCAGCTGATTGGGAAGGCGTAAGAGATTGCTTTCAGTTCGCACCCATTTCGGTTCAGGATACACCCGGACTCGGAACGGATATCTATTGTCGTGAATGGCACGTTGATCCCGAAATTCCCATGGGCGAAGACTGCCTTTACTTAAATGTTTGGACTCCCGCAAAGAAGACCGACGAAAAGTTGCCCGTATTTTTATGGTATTTCGGCGGCGGCTTCCAGTGGGGCTATACCGCAGAAATGGAGTTTGACGGCGAAAATCTTGCCAGAAAAGGCATCGTAGTCGTATCGGTCAATTACCGTCTTGCCGCTCTGGGCTTCCTTGCTCATCCCGAAATTTCAAAAGAGGCTCCCGACGCATGTGCTAACTTCGGACTTCTTGACCAGCAGGCAGGCCTTAAATGGGTAAGAAGAAACATCGCCGCATTTGGCGGTGATCCCGATAAGATCACCATTGGCGGACAGTCCGCAGGCGGCGGTTCCGTTCTTAATCAGATAACACATGAAGGAAACTTTAAAGATATTAAGGGCGCCATAATCATGAGCGGTCTTATCAAAAATCCTTTCATGAAAGATCCCATTCTTACTCCCAGATCTCTTAAAGAAGCAGAGGCTGCCGGAGAAGATTTCTTTAAACTTCTCGGTGTATCTTCCCTTGAAGAAGCAAGAAAACTCGACGCATTCTTTATCCGCGACAAATATGCGGAGTACGCTTCAAAGAATCCCAGATTTGCTCCGGTGGTTGACGGACACTTCGCAGTGGAAGAGCCTTACGAGCGTCTGGCGAACGGTGATTACGCGGACATCCCGATCATGGCAGGCAATACGATCGACGAATTCACGATTCCCACTCCCAAGGAATTTCTCGACGGAAAATATGAAGGAAAGCCTCTTAATATAGTTGAAGCTTCCGTTAAGGGTGCTCTTAACAGAATTTCATCACTTCCTTCAAAGAAGCCCGTTTACTACTACAGATTCATGCCCGACATTCCCGGTGAAGACGATCCCGGTTGCTTCCACTCATGCGATCTTTGGTTCTTCTTCAACACGATCTCAAAGTGTTCAAGACCTTACAAGGGACGACACTTTGAACTTGCGGACTCCATGAGTTCATATCTTGCAAACTTTGTTAAATACGGCGATCCCAACGGTGATGACAAAGCCGGCGATCCCCTTCCTTTATGGTCCCGTTACGATATTAACGACCGTAACGAGATGAACTTCACATCCGAAGGTCCGAAGCGTCACATAGATAAATCGCAGTTCATTTACGATATCGCTTCTTTCCTTACCGGTCCCAAACAGGGCTTTAATCCTTATCTTCCGACTTGGGAATATATTCCGGACGGAGAGCCTTATGTATTTGGTGACAGAGTTTACGTTTACGGTTCACACGATACATTTAACGGTGCCACATTCTGTCCGGGCGACTATGTTTGCTGGTCAGCTCCCGTAGACGATCTTGCAAACTGGAGATATGAAGGCGTCATTTACGAAAGCACTCAGGATCCTTTCAATCCGGACCGCGAAATGTGCTTATACGCTCCTGACGTTACCGTAGGTCCCGATGGAAGATATTACCTTTTCTATGTTCTCGACAGGGTTGGAAATGTTTCGGTAGCCGTTTGCGATACTCCGGCAGGCAAATATAAGTTCCACGGATACGTTCATTATCCCGACGGAACTTTGTACGGCGACAAAGAATGTGATGAGCCTCAGTTCGATCCCGGCGTGTTAACGGAAGGCGATAAGACTTACCTTTACACAGGTTTCTGCGGACAGACGGATGCATCGCGCCATGGCGCTATGTACACCTGTCTTGACAGTGACATGCTTACTATCCTTACCGATGCACCCAAATTCGTTGCACCCGGCAAGATGCATTCCGAGGGCTCGGATTTCGTTGGCCATGCTTTCTTTGAAGCACCTTCGATAAGAAAGAACGGTGACACATATTACTTTGTATATTCATCGGAAGTTATGCATGAACTTTGCTATGCGACCAGCAAATACCCCGATCGCGATTTCAAATACGGCGGAGTCATCGTAAGCAACGCGGATATCGGAATCGATTCATACAAAGCGGCAGACTTCCCGACAGGCTTTGGCGGAAACAACCACGGAAGCATAGTTCAGATCAAAGACAAGTGGTACATTTTCTACCATCGTCAGACCAACAACCACTGGTTTTCACGTCAGGGCTGCGTAGAAGAGATCAGAATTAACGCCGACGGTTCCATAACTCAGGTTGAGATGACCTCCTGCGGATCGAACAACGGAAGATCATTGAACGACAAAGCCGAATATCCCGCTTCGATCGCATGCAACATGTTCAGCGACAAAAAAGAGATCTATGTCGGAGGAGGACAGCCTTTCATTACGCAATACGGCAAAGATGGCGATGTTTGCAACGCATTCATCAAAAACGTTACCGAAGGCTACACATTAGGCTTTAAATACTTCGATTGCGCATCGGTAAAAGGATTCTACATACGGGTTAACGGCTACGGCAACGGTACCTTTGAACTTCGTACATCCATCGGCGGCGAAGTGCTCGGCACCATGACCGTCCACAATTGCAACATCTTCACCCGTTTCGAAACCGCAGCTTCGATCCCCGACGGCAAGACCGCGATATACCTCACCTACACCGGTGGCGGCACGATCAACCTCCAGTCCTTCGGATTCATTCATTAAAAAGAAAAACCACAGATCACATGATCTGTGGTTTTTTTATCTCAATCCGTTACAAAAGCGATAGCATTTCATTGATACGTTTATCGTATGTATGGTCTTTTACAAGACGGTTGTAGCCGTTGAGGGCGATCTCTTTACGTTCGTCTTCGTGGGAGAGGAGGTAATCTATCTTTTTAAGGAGATCGTCTTTGCTTTCGTAGCATACGTATTCGTGACCGTTTTCGAAGACGTCGGCGAATCCGGGTTGGTAGTTCGAAAGGAGAAGACCGCCGCAGCCGATGATCTCGAAGCAGCGTAAGGGTACTCCGGTGTGGATGCTGCGAAGCGTAATGTTTAGGTTTATTTTGGCGCGGTTAAAGACGAAGGGCGCCATTTCGAGGTAGTCGACGGGACCGTGGTTGATCGCCCCCGGAAGTTTCTGGTCTGAGTTGGGGGTGTAGAGATCGTATTTGTGGTGTTCGCCGACGGCCGAGAGGTATTCGAGGCGCTCGATCTGTGTGAGCTTTCTGTTTACAACATATTCGGCGAACAGGTAGTTTCTGGTTTCGACGCCTTCGGGATCGGGCTTCATCGGAAGATTTCTCGACATGTCGTCCATGATCTCATCGGTTAAGAGGTCGGTTATGAAATTGTAACCGTAGACGTTCTTCTGGGCGGTCATGATGCCCTCAAGATAACCTCTCGTGTAATCGCTTATGTCGGTCATGCGCTCGTAGAACTGATGCTTCTCGGTATAGAGTGAACCGATGAAAGCGATGTCTGTACGATTGAACGCTTTGTCTTTCTCGAATGCCTTAATGAACTTTTCGTTCGACAGAAGCTTTCCAAGCCTGTCGGGATTGGCCGCAAGCGGCATGTAGTAAACGGTGTTTATACCGTTTGCTTTAAACTGAGCGTATTCTTCGTAATCAAACAGGAAGACATGATTTTCGGGATATACCAAAGAAAAGTGGTATACCAGAACTGCCGGCGAATCGTATATCCACGCGAAATACGGTATCCCGTTATCGTGACATACTTTTGCAATGATCGGGAAATAATTGAAAGAGAAAATAATGTCGGCATTATTCTTTATCGCCGCATCCTTTATATCCTTTTCAATCTTCTCGTCTTTATGAAGTTCCTTGTCGGAAAACGGATATTCAGACACGTTATGACCAAGACGCGTAAATGCGTCGGTGATATCTTCGTGCCCAAGTCCTTTCCACTTCATTAATAAAATATTCATACAATTAATCTATCATAACTCCGATGAGGATACAATTATCAGACTCCCGGACTATGTTTTGCCGTCGGTGCTTAATGAGCACGAGTAACAGCGAAGTGCGAATTTAGCATCCGCTACGAAGCAAAACCTAAGCGGGAGCGTGTCCGGAGCTGATATTTGTATCATCATCGGAGTGTGTAAATCAGATATAAAAAAGCAATAATTATGGTGCAAAAGTAATGGTATTTGATATAATAAAAGATACGACTAAACATGATGGATCAGGTGGTAATAATGGACGATACATTAGGAAAATTGAGAGAAGAGATCGATGAGATAGACAATGCGCTGGTCGATCTTTTTGGCAGGCGTCAGGAAACGGTCTTAAAGATCGGAAAGTATAAGAAGGATAATAATATTCCGGTTGTGGCTTCGAACAGGGAGCAGGAAGTTGTCGATCGTTTGAAGACGAGAGTTGACGATAAGTTTAAGGGTGATATAGACGATCTTTACAAGACGATATTCGATCTTTCAAAAAGACTTCAGAACAAAGAAAAATAAACCGGATTTGGAGAATCGACGTGAGATTTAAAGGATTAAAGAGTAAGAAATATGCAGAAAAATGGGACGAGGCTTTTCCTGTTGGAAACGGTACGATAGGATGTCTTGTATTCGGCAATCCCCTTCATGAAAAGATCGCGACTTCACACGAAGAACTATTCGTTCCCCTTCCCGTGAATAACGATGTGCGCCCTTTTAAGACCGCGGGTTGTATCGATGAAGTGAGAGAGCTTTTGTTTGCGGGCAAGTATTATGAAGCCACGGAGCGCTTCTTGAGAGAAGCAGAAAAGGACGGATATCCCTACGATCAGTGCATTTGGACCAATCCTTTCGAGACTGCCACGGAAATATACCTGGATATTCCCGGTGCAAAAGATGTTTCGGATTATGTTTCCTGTCTTGATTTCACCAACGGCGAACTTGTAACGAGTTTTACCGTTGACGGTAACAAGGTACAAAGAAACTGCTTCGCATCACGTACGAGAAACGTTTTTGTGATGAAGATCGAAGCGGAAAAGCCCATCACTTTAAACATAAGCACGGGTACTAACGAGAATATTCACGATGTTTCGGAAGTTACGCACAGTGTCGACGGCAATATGATAATTACAAGGTCGGATCACAGCGAAGAGGAAAGCGGATACGTTTCAGCTCTTAAGGTTTTAAGCGAAAACGCTCCCGAAACGTCCATAGAAGAGATCACAAACGGCATCTGCGTAAAAGGCGGAAAAGAGGTCATTGTTCTTTATACCCTTTCACCTTGGAAAAAGAGTTTTGAGGCCGCAAAAGTTAAAGCGGTCAGAGAACTTGAAAGCATCGTTCCCGTTTATGATGTTTTGTTTAAAGAGCATACAACGATCCACAAGGAACTGTTTGAAAGAGTAAAAGTTACTTTAAGCGAATGTGACGAAGAACTTTTAAACGAGGATCTGTTAAAAGAAAGCCGCGACGGCGAGCTTACGAGCGAACTTCTTGAGAGGATGAGCGATTACGGCAGATATCTTGATATCGTAAGTTTCGGAAAGTTTCCTCCCAACCTTCAGGGCGTGTTTAACGGAGATGCTAATCCGCCCTGGAGTTCGGATTACACCCTGGATGAAAATATCCAGATGATGATGTGGCAGGTGCTTCCGGGTGCTTTGCCGGAGTTCGCACGGGTGTATTTCGACTGGCTTGAAATGTACAACGACGACTTTAAGGAAAATGCGAAGGTTATTTACGGCGTTGACGGCTTTTTGTGCGCTTCGAGAGTATCGACTGCGGACGGCATACACAGACATTTCGCCCATGCATTCCCCATGGCATTCTGGACGGCAGGTTCGGGATGGCTCAGTTCCGTTTACGAAGATTTCTATGAGTTCACCGGGGATAAGAACATCCTGGCAAGAGGTGTCAGATATTGGAAAGAAGTCGTTAAATTCTACGAAGGCTTCCTTGTAAAGGACAGCACCGGACATTACGTATTTGCGCCTTCTTATTCACCCGAGAACACGCCTCTTGGCCACAATTCCCCCACGGCAGTCAATGCCACCATGGACGTGGCCATCGCAAAGGAAGTTTACACAAACCTTATCAACGCCTGCGAGACGTTGGGAATCGAAGAAGAAAACATCGATAAGTGGAAAGAAGAGTTAAACACTTTCCCCGATTATGCAATAAACGAAGACGGTGCCATAAAAGAGTGGATACCGAAGGAGTTAAAAGACGATTACCATCACAGACATTCGTCTCACCTTTATCCCGTATTCCCGGGACATGAAGCGATGGATGCGGGTAACGAAGATCTTAAGAAAGCATGTCACAGGGCTGCAGAACTCAGGCTCATAGACGGTGTCGATGCGATATCCGGATGGGGACTTG
>JAEEGK010029120.1_pt1 | contig 11036 bp, 4 predicted proteins | sample 8958771 | NCBI WGS metagenome assembly JAEEGK01 (sample SAMN16246547, study PRJNA631951) | gut metagenome | biome: gut microbiome; feature: rumen; material: SC-attached | host: Bos | place: Iran: Karaj | collected 2018-10 | reverse complement strand
TTCGTTGGGAGATGCGTACTCGCATGTTCCTCCGCACCGCCGAGTTTCTCTGGCAGGAAGGCCACACCGCCCACGCTACACGTGACGAGGCCGAAGCCGAGGCTCGTCGTATGCTCGAGGTCTATGCCGACTTCGCCGAGAATTGGATGGCTGTCCCCGTCGTCAAAGGCACCAAGTCGCCCAACGAGCGCTTTGCCGGCGCCCTCGACACCTACTGCATCGAGGCTCTTATGCAGGATGGCAAGGCCCTGCAGGCTGGCACATCTCACTTCCTTGGCCAGAACTTCGCCAAGGCGTTCGATGTCCAGTTCCTCAACAACGAGAACAAACTCGAATACGTTTGGGCTACCTCTTGGGGCGTCTCCACTCGTCTCATGGGCGCTCTCATCATGACCCACTCCGACGACAACGGCCTCGTCCTGCCTCCTAAGCTCGCTCCCATTCAGGTTGCCATTGTGCCTATAAGCAAGAGCGACGAACAGATGGCTATGGTTGACCAGAAGGTCGCTCCGATAATCGAGGCCCTCAAGGCAAAAGGCATCAGCGTCAAATATGACAACCGTCCTGAATATAAACCCGGCTGGAAGTTCACTGAATATGAATTCAAGGGAGTGCCCGTACGACTGGCCATCGGTCAGCGCGACCTCGAAAACGGCACCTGCGAGGTCTGCCGTCGCGACACCCTCGAGAAAGTCACCATGCCTATCGACGGCATTGTCGAGCATATCGAGCAGCTTCTTGCCGACATTCAGGCTAACCTCTTCAAGAAAGCCGCCGACTTCCGCACCGCTCAAACTCGCAAGGTGGACACATGGGACGACTTCAAGACCGAAATTGAGAAGGGCGGTTACCTCCTCTGCCATTGGGACGGCACCACCGAGACCGAAGAGGCTGTCAAGGCTGAGACAAAGGCCACCATACGTTGCATCCCCTTCGACTCGCCTGACGAGGAAGGCAAGTGTGTCTATAGCGGTCGTCCAAGTCACCGCCGCGTAATCTTTGCCCGCGCCTACTAACATTGTATCACAAAGGCCACTCTCTCTGCTCACGTCCAATAGGGTAGGAGAGTGGCTCTTTTTAACATTAAACCAAAAACACCCCAAACCAGAAATCCAGAACATGAAACATCTCCTGTTTCTTATCTCGCTTGTGGCGATTTCCTTGCCGGCCTATTCTCAGGGTTTCCTTTCTCGTCTTTTCTCGTCAAAGTCTTCTATCTCGGCTGTTCCCGTCGACAACCTCCCTGTTCAGATTGAGGGCACTTCCTCACTCTCTTTCTATAACGAGCGCCTTTGCACCGCCAACGACCACAACGCTCTGACTCTCTTTTTTCTCGACACCTCCACCGCCACAATTTCCGACTCCATTCTACTTGCTCCGTATGTATATGATATGGAGGAAATCTCGCAAGACGACGCCTATCTCTACTTTGGCGACATGGGTGACAACAATGGTGTCCGCAACGACCTCCGCATACTTCGATTCTCCAAGTCTTCTCTGCCGTCTGGCCCCTTTCTGTTCGACACAATTGCCTTCTCCTATCCTGAACGCACCGACTCCACCGCTCGCGATTTCGACTGCGAGGCTTTCATCGTGACCGATTCGTCTATAATGCTCTTTACCAAGCAGTGGAACAGCCTGGCTACCGTCTGCTATTCCATACCCAAAACTCCTGGTACCTGGCTCGCCGACAGCCTCCTCTCGCTTCCCGTCGAAGGCCTTGTCACAGGTGCTTGCTATCAACCTGAGCGCCGTCTGCTTGTTCTCTGTGGCTACAACTCTCTATGCTCGCCGTTTGTATTCTTGGCCTACGATTTCGAAGGTCTCGCCTTCGACCGTGCCTCCCACCAGCGCATACCTCTATCCAACGGCATGGGCACACAAATCGAAGGCATCGCTACCGTCGATGGCATCCACTATTTCCTCTCCTGTGAGAAGTTCGACCATCTTGGCGTCACCAAGCCTTCTCAGCTCCTCAGACTAAACCTCTCCGAACAACTCTCTGACTATCTCAACCCTTCAATCGATGCCGTCACCGACATCACTCTCGACAAGGACCGCGTAGTCGTCTATCCAAACCCTACCTCCTCACGACTCCATCTGCCTGCAGACAAAATCAAACGCTACGCCCTCATCGACATGCAAAAACGCACCATCATGCAAGGCTCCGCCGATGAGTGGATAAACCTCTACCACCTCCCGGCCGCCACCTATCTGCTGTGCCTTACCCTGAAAGACAACACCTCCAAGACCATTACCATCGTGAAGCAGTAATCCTCTTTACCGTCTCCACCCTGACGATTTCAAGTGGTATTTTCCGCTTCCCATAACCCTCTTCTCTGCATATCCGTCTGGCGTCGGCAACCACACCTCCGCTGTCGTGTTGGCGGGTATCTCTATCTCCCACTCGAAGCGGTCTCCCTTGCGTTGCCAGTTGCTCACAATCTTGCCTGATACGGAGTTGTATGTGCATTTCACATGGTCAAGTCCGTCGATAGGGTAGGGCTTGAGTTCTATCTTTTTATATCCTGGCTCCATCGGGCGTATGCCTCCGAGGTATTCATATTCCCAGATGATGAGGTCGCCAAGCAGCATCACATGGTTGCCTGAGTTCATCGATGGGTCGCCGGTGTCTCCGTTCCACAGCTCCCAGATGGTGGTCGCGCCCTTCTTGGCCATATACCCCCAGCTGGGGTAGCTTTCGTTGGTGGCAAGTCTCAATGCCAAATCAGCTCGTCCGAAATCTGTCAGTGTCCTCATCAGTTGTTGTATGCCTACAACGCCGGTTGAGACGTGTCCTCCAAATTCACCTTCGGTCTTGTCTATAATGTTCCCAAACACTTTCTGTTCCATATCTTTGGGTACCATGCCGAAGGCGAGGGGCAGCAGGTTTGAGGTTACACTGTTGTGCGAATAACCTCCGGTCTCGCGGTTGAGATACTTTTTGTTGAATGCTTCGGTGGTTGTTACTATCTCGTTTCTGTAGTATTCGGCATCGTCGTTATGGCCGAGCAGAGTGGCAAACCGTTCCATCTTTCCTGCAAGATGACAGTAGAATGGTGTGGAGAGCATTGCTGGCCACGTCATGCGGTTGGTGTCTTTGGTGTGTATCATCTCTGGACTTTCGGGTGGCACACACCAGTCACCGTATGTGTCGCGTACGATTACGCCGTCTTTTTCGTAACATCTCTTCATGTGCCACATCCATAGTTTCATCTTGTCGTAGTGTTCCCTTATTGGCTTGATGTCTCCGTATCTGCTGTAAATCATGTCGGCTACGGTGATGAATGCTCCTGGCCAGGTCATGTTGTCGGTATAGTTGCGCCAATAGGCTGGTGCAACGTCCGACAGAGATCCGTTCTCCCATTGGCAGTCGGCCAAGTCTTGGTGCCATTTGGCATACAGCCTGTGGTTGTTGAAAATATACGATTCTCCATAGCACCCTGTGGTCCTGTCTCCGGTCCACCCCATCCGTTCGTCTCTCTGCGGACAGTCGGTCGGCATCGAACGATAGTTTCCTCTGATGCCCCAGTATGCGTTGTGATAGACGGCATTCATCACTTCGTTGGAACATTCGAAGTTTCCAGAGACGGGCATCTCGTCGTAGAACACCAGCCCTGTGAAGTCCTCCACTGTTGGTTCGCTCGGCAGCCCTGCTATCTCGACATATCGGAATCCATGGTATGTGAACATGGGTCGCCAAAAAGCCTGCTCTTTGTGACCCGCATTGTTCGAGCATTCTCCGGCGATATATCTGTCTGTACATTCGGCGCTACGCAGGTTGGCTGTGTATAGCGTGCTGTCACTCTTGAGGGTTTCTGCGAAACGGAAAGTGACGGTGTCGCCGTTTTGTAACGCAAAGTTCGATATTCTGAATTCGTATGTGCCAACCATATTCTGCCCCATATCGAGTATCCATGTATCGTCTTTCTTGAATATTGACACGGGATTTAGCTTCTCCTGCACCTTTATATTCGGATTGGGTTGTGGCGTCATGTTTATATACACATCTTCAGCAACGAGGTCCTTCCAATGTGGATTCATGCATGCGGTGCAGCTTGGGTCTTTGAGCACTTTGTGTTTTGGATTTGTCTCGTTGCCGAAATCCATATTCTCTTTGTCGAAATCGGCAACCACGGGCAGCCAGCTTCTGTCGTCATATCCCGCTTTAGTCCAATCTCCCAACTCCATCCGTGCGTCGTATGTCTCCCCGTCGAATTCGTTGGACTTCCTTATCGGTCCGCGGTTGGTTATCTTCCATTTTTTGTCGCTTACAATCGTCTCCTTGTCTCCATCCTGATATGTCACCTCTAATTGCAGCAGCAACTGTGGTAGGCCATAATGGGCGGCATGGTTTATACCGCACCATTCCATTGTCGCTGAGTCGTACCTAATTGTTGTGAATCGTCCGCCTTCAAGGGTGACTCCTATTGCGTTCTCTCCTTTGTTTATCATCTCGGTGACGTCGTAGGCGTTGAAATATACGTGTTTGGTGTAGTCCGACAGTGTGGGTTTCAACAACTCCTCTGGCGCCACCTCTTCGCCATTGATATATGCGCTATACACCCCTAGTCCGCATATATAGAGCCTCACTGACTCGACATCGTCTTTCAACTCAAACTCCTTTCTCAGGTATCGTGCGGCTATGCGCGTGTGTCCTTTTAGTATATCGTCATCGAAAGCACGCCCTATCCACTTCGCCTGCCAGTCATTGTTGCTCAGCAGGCTTATCTCGAATCGCTTGACTTCGCTTGTTATTTTCTTTTCGTCTCCTTTGCCGTACCGCACTTTGCTCTCTACCTTCCAGTATGCAATATCGCGGCTTTTCAGCTGGACGCCTTGGTAGGGGATATAAAGCATCTCGTCTGACTCCACAAACTTCGAATCCCATAAATCTCCTACCCCCTTTTTCGCATTGTCTTCCGTTGTGGATACAACGATACGGTACTCCGTCTGCACAACATCATTTGCATCCGACTCATACTGCCAGCTGAAGCGTGGTTCGGCTGTCGCCAATGGCTGGCTGCCGTCTTGCATCTCAACAGTCAGGTGGGTTAATTTGGTTTTGGTGCCGCAACTGACCATTATCATCGTCAAAAAGACGATTGAAAATAACTGTTTCATTATTGGAGTGGTGGTTTATGGGTTATTTTTAGAGTGCTTTTCGGGTATGGCCAGTGTCCACCTGCCAGCTCCCAGTGTGCGTTCTGCTTTTCTGCCGGGGAAGATGGTTGCCGTGGTTCCTTCTGGTATGGTCACCATTAATTTGCTGCCTTCTATATACACATGTATCTCCCCATGTCTTGTTTTTTTAGTGGCCTTTACCCAGTCGATGCCGGAGCATCTCTGCGTATCAATGAAGAAGTGCTTGTATCCTGGTTCTTTTTCGTCGGGCCGTATGCCTGCCAATGCTTGGTAAAACCATATACCCACTCCATTATAGCAGTTGTGTATCCTGCTTCGTTCCCCATCCCACGACTCCCATGTCGTTGTCGCTCCGTTCTTAATCATGTAAAGGTATCCGGGATAGTCTTCCTGACGAAGAATGTTGCACATCAAGTCGCATTCCTTTTCTTTTATCACCCATTCAGTGAATATCGGCACGCCCATCAAACCGACTGCAATGTGGTCTTTGTGCTTCTCATGGCAGTCATCCAGCAACTTGCGCTTGGTCTCTTGTCTTATCTCCTCTGTTGGGGCAATTTCGGCAAGCAGTGCGTATGTCATGTCCAGTACGGTCCCATTGGCATAACTTTTGCTTGCTTTGTGGTAATAAGCCTTGTGTATGGCTTCGACCAGATGTTTCCGTCTCTTTTCGTATTCTAGAGCCTCTGCCTCTAACCCTTGCAGTCTTGCCATCTTTACCATGTCTGACAGGCATTCGCTTACAAAGCAGTTGCTGACAAACAACGCTGACTCGCCTCCTACGTCAACACCTTTCGGGGCGAGCCAGTCGCCCAGAAACCACATTCTGCCTTCATCTGGCCAGGGACTCAGCAGTCCTTCCGTACTGTACCGCTCGACATACTCCAGCCATCGCTTCATCTCTCCGTAGTGGCGGTCTATCAGAGTCTGGTCTCCATAGTTGACGTAGCTTCTCCACGGTGCCTTTATGATGAAACCGCTCCAATACGGGCCGCCGCCGGTTGGGTATCTGGGGGCTACGTATGGCAACGAACTGGTGCTGTCCATAGCATCTGACCATGCTGTCAGCCAGTTTCTGTAGGTGTCCTCTACATCAAACATTGTCTGTAACGTCATTGTTGATGAGTTTCCGTCTCCGCCGTAGCCCATCCTCTCCAGATGGGGGCAGTCCACCATATAACCGCTGAATGTGAGGCAGCTCAAGGTGTGTCTTATCATATCGTGTACTGCGTTTAGTCTCTCATCTGAACATTCGAAGGTGGAGCTTTCCCAGATGGGTACTCCGCTTATCTGTATGGCTTGAGCTTTGTCTATGTGGTTTGTGATGTCGCCTGTGTTTTTCCCTGATACCCTCACATACCTGAACGAGTGAAGCATGTAATGGTTGAGGAAAGTCTCTCTTCTTTCGCCCCGCGCTATGTAGGTATCGCTCTCGGTATGTGGCGCTGCCGCATCGCGGTGATCCATATATTCCAAAGTGATTTCGTCGTCTTTGTCAAGCCTTGCGAAGTCTACTTGCAGCCATCCGGTTATCGACTTCCCGAAGTCTAGCACCACGCAGCCGTCTTTCTCAACCTCTCTTGCCACTATATCCTGCTTGCCTATTATGTGGTTCCCATAGAACTCCTGCTCGCTCTCCTTAATCCAGTCGAATTTTTTCGCTGTGGCATTTCTCCACATGGCCTCCCAGCGCCCGTCTATTCTCACTCCGCCGAACTGTAGAGGCTCCCAGCTGCCAGTGTAAGTATATCTGTCTGGGCTGCAAAGCCACGTGCTGTCTGTCTTCAATATCAGTTGTTTGTCATTCCCCTCTTGGTGATACAGCAGAACCTTCACTGCTGCTGGCATACCATATATACGCCCCCAGCCTTGCCCAACATGTATTTCGATTACGTTCTTTCCTTCGTGCAGTATGAAACCTCTGTCGTAACTCACCGTTAGCGTACGTTTGTCTAGTTGCGTTACCGCTGGCTGCATGGGTTTGTATTCGTTTACACACGCTCCGTTTACATAGAGATCGTGGTAGCCTATGGAATTAACAACAATAGAGGCGGCGTCATTCAACTTCGCCGCCTCATCTTGTGTGAGAATAAATGTCTTTTTGAATATCGCTGCCTCTGCCGCAACTCCCTCGGTCTCGCACACCACATACTGCGCCTTCACAGCCGTCGCTATGAATATCGTCAGCGCTATGGCGAGCCCTTTCCTCACGGTCGGGGTAGCTTTACCTCACTACCAGTTTCTTCACGCTGTTCACCTTCTCTCCGCTAACCCTCACAAAGTAAGCTCCCTGTGCCAGTCCTTGCAGTGCCAGCGTTTGTGTGCAGCCGTCATAGCACTCTCTGTTCTCGCTTCTGACCATCCTGCCACTCATATCCATAACCGCGATATTGATGCGGCCGCTTAAACCTTCGATGCTTATCGTAGTGCTGCCGCTCGCCGGGTTCGGGAATATGTTGAAACTCCATGAATTCTCTTTTTCGCTCTCCTCTATACCTGCCGATGGAGGCTCGTCATCGACACGGTCGGCATGTCCGGCTGTATAAACTCTCACGTCGTCCAGTGCCACTCCGTTACCGCCTTTGAAGTATCCGAGGAACGAAATCTGGAAGGTGGTGCTGCTTGCCGGCAACTGTACCGAGTCAAGCACCCAACCCGTCGTGGCGGTATTATAACTCTTCAACTGCACCCATGGCCCAGTGGTCGTAGTTCTGTAATACACACTCATTTCGTCAAAGTACTGCTGGCCAGTTTCTCTGTCCGTGAATTTCGTTAGTCCATAGGCATATCTCAACCAAGGCTCTGCCAAATCTTCAATGTTCAGTAGTGGACTTATGATTCTGGTTTTGGGTCCTGCTGTATATACCAATAAGTTATAGAACAATGCATTGTTTTCGTCTAGGTAGGCGGTTGTTATGCCATGTGCGCCTTCGTTCGCCTCGCCATCGCCTTTCTCTGTCATCCACTCCAAGGACTGAGCTTCAAACTCCTGCTGCCAGCAGTAGAGTCCATATTCAAATCCTTCGATGAACGGATATCCCTCGGTGACTCGGGTGCTGCCGTCGGCGCAGCCTGTACGGAACGTGAAGGTCTCGCTATTCTCACTCTCATCTCCGTTGCCGCAGTCGGCCTTGATTATCACGTCGTATGGCATATTTGCCACAAGACCTGTCAGCGTCACGCTGTTTCCCGTCGTGGTAACAGTTGTCCACCTTCCACCGGCACGTCTGTATTTCACTGTTGCTCCTATTGCGTTCTGTCCGGCATCCCACGATAGCGTGGCTGTCGAGGCCTCCACTTCGTCAACTCTTATGTTGTTTGGCCTACGGCAGCTTGGTGCTATTTTCACCACAACATCGTCCACCAACGTGTATCCCGACTCAAACTTTATCGCAATGTTTGTCCCCTCACCCGTGTAGTTGTCAAAATACACCTCGGCGTTTGTGATCTCCTCGGTGTATGAAATCGTCGCCAGCTCCTCAAAAGTGTTGATGGCGTTGCCTATGACCGCTCCCACCTTCAGGTTGCCCGACTCCGAACTGCTGTTCACGTCGAATGTAATCATCAGGTTTCCGATTTCCTCCACAAATTCGGGCAGTATCACCCACGAACCTGCAGTCGGCCCTGTGTATAGTTTCTGTGAGAAAATTGTTGGATAATTTGTTTGTAGTTCCGACTTGGTCCAACAAGGGTTGATTTCTCCTGAACCGAACCCCTCATTGTATGGTATGTCAAACAAATCACACTTTGTGAATGCCGATACTGTTGAGCTGTTGTATGTGCTGCTGCAGTTGGAGGATACTCGGAATTGGTAAGTTACGCCGGCGGTAAGGTTGGTGACTTCATAGTCGTTCTGCGAAACATTGGCGTTGGCTGTAACCCAGTTGCCCGTGACCCCTTCTTTGTATTCCACTTTCCAAGACGAGGCTGTACCCATCGGTTGCCAGTGAAGCATCACTGAATGTGACTCTACTTCGTTGACCAACAGTAGTGGCGCCTGACAATTGTCTTGCGAACAGGTGATTACAAACTGTATGTCTGGTACAGTTGAAAGGTTGTTGCTTGTTGTTGCTGAAGGACTGGACGGATATACGTCGCTTCCGTCCTGGTACCAATAGCAGCTGCTGCATCCTGACGCGCTATGGTGTGCAAACGTTAGCCCATATACGTATGATCCAGTGTTGTTGTCAAATGCTACCACAATGTTGCTTGAGCCGTCATAGACAAACGGTGTTGAGAATTGTATGTAATTCCATCCCTGAGTGAAACTCATTTGGCGGTTTTGAACAACTCTGTTCAGCTGCGACGAGGCTACATACGAACTTGTGCTTACCGAAGTGGCTGTGGTGTTGGCTATGTATAGGTCAAAGGTATAGGTTGTGCTATTAGTGGCAGTCAGATAAAACTCCACTCCCCAGATAGTGTCCATTGGACTTAGTACAGATGCAGAATACAGCATCTGAGTATATCCGTATTTATAGTTGCTGTTGAACGGTACTGTACTGCTCGAAGTATTTCCGCCAGCCAACTCTACATTGCACCCGGGCGTAGTGAACGAGGTTTGTGCTGCGTACGACGTGTCGTCTGACTCACATATCGACCTTACGCGCACGTCGTATTCCGAAGCCTGCGAGAGCCCCGTCATGAAAAAATAGGGATCCCTTGTCGTTTCACCTCTCCAGTTGTTGCTGCCAGCAAGTCTGTATTCAAAATAATACGAGTTTGGGTTTGTCGTGGCAGGTGCGTCCCATCCGATAGCGGCTCCCGTGCGTGACACATTGAAAACTGTCAGGTTATCAGGCTTCCGGCAGGTTATTTCTCCTACCGTCGCCGTGAACTCCGTTTTCGGTATAAAGTTTCGTGTTGTTCCGCTGACCGAACTCAACGAACTGCTTGAGCTCCCGGATATGCTTCCGCCCGTTTGTGTTATCCCGTAAAACGAGCATGACGAATAGTTGCTCGGGGTTATATCATCTACTTCAATCAGGAGATTGCCGCCACCGTACGGATAGGGCTCGGTGAATGTAATAGTCAGTGTTGTCTGTTGGGTATTGAATGTGCCGGTATAGACCGTCTGGAAGCTATTGGTGTTCAGAAAAGTGGAACTTGTGAATGACGATGCAGACACTTCTCCTATCTTTACTTGAAAAACGGAGTTGATGGCACTGCTGGACGGTGAACTGATGAAATACTTTATACTCATTATTTGTCCGCCGCTCATCTCTTCTAGCATGCTCGCTGGGTATATCGTTTGGCATCGCTGGTATTGTTCTGCATAAAAACCGTAAATCGGCACGTTTGAATTTGTCTGTGTTCCGTCCGCCACCAGATAGGTCTCCTGTGCATTCAACGCCGTTGAAAGTACCAGAATTGACAGTAAGGATAATAATGTCCGCTTCATAATATATTGATTATAAATCGTTTTACGTGTTGTTTTGGCTCTTTTGCCTACTCTTTATCAGATAGCAAATATATGGATAATTCTTTAATTTACAAACATTCCGCTCGTTTTTTACATTAATTAACATTCAAGAGCGAATGCAGAACTCACAAAAATTGTGAGTTCTGCTGAGCCGAAGGTGGTAATGCCGCCGCTTGTCGGCGGCAATTAACATTTCAATTGGCTCAAAAAAGCGAGAGCAATTCCAATCTCGCTTGAGCATTGCCGAGCCGCAGAGCCATTGACTCCGAAGAAGGCAGCGCCGCCTTACTCCACCTCAACTTTCATCAAAAAACCTCCTCCTGGCGCCATGTCCGCACTGCCTTTCGTTAATTCGTATGGCTGGAATCCCATTGTGTGGTAGTCGCTTGCCCACCGTTTGCTGTTCGGACTGTCCAGATACATGGTCGCCGACCTCGCCCATGGTCTGCCTATGAACGACAAGTCAAAC
>JAEEGK010029119.1_pt1 | contig 11036 bp, 6 predicted proteins | sample 8958771 | NCBI WGS metagenome assembly JAEEGK01 (sample SAMN16246547, study PRJNA631951) | gut metagenome | biome: gut microbiome; feature: rumen; material: SC-attached | host: Bos | place: Iran: Karaj | collected 2018-10 | reverse complement strand
AAAAAAAAATAAAATAATTAAAAAAAATAAAATTATAAAAAAAAAAAAAAATTTAAAAAAATTAATAAAAAATAATAAAATAAATAAAAAAAAATTTGAAAATATTAAAGAAGAATTTGATAAAAAAATAAAAAATAAAATTGAATTATATATAAATAAATTCATAAAAAAATTTGTAGAAGAAATAAAAATAAAAACTAATGAATTAATAGAATCATATTTAAATAAATTAAATAAATATGAAAATGAAAGACAATTTGAATTTAAAGAAAAAAATGAAAAAAATGAAAAATTAAAATTAGATTTTATTAAAATTATTAATTCAAGTCAAAAAACTTTTAATAAAAGATGTAAACAATGTGAGGAATATCCAATTAAAGGAATTTTATATGAATGTTCTAAATGTGAAGGTTATTATTTATGTGAAAAATGTGAAGAAATAAATTATTTAAATAAAAATCATCAACATAATTTTATTAAAATTAGAGATTTTTCTTCAAAAGATAAAATTGATGAAAAAAAAATGAAAAATAATCACAAAACAAAAAAAATATTTTTGAATTATTTTTGATTTTTGAGAGAAATATTATATTTAAATTATGAATAAGATAAATATATTCAATTAATTTTTTTATTATTTTCCAAAAAAAATATTTTTAATTAAATATTTTTAGTATTTATATTACTTTTGATTCAAGAAAAATATTTTTTTTTATTTTTATATATTAAATTATTTATTTAATTAAAATTAGTAAAAAATAAATAAAATGCTCAAAAAAAAATTATCAAAAAAACCAAATTTAATTTTTCATATCAATAATAATTCAACAAAAAATTTTTCAATTAAATCTTTAATAAAAGAGCTTCCTTATCAAAAAACAGAAAATTTGATAAAAAAAATTGATATTTCTCCTAGTTTAGAAAGTTATACAGATTTAATAAAAACTTCCACGTTAAATAATAGTCCATCACAAAAAACAAATAGAATTTCATTATATTCAAAAAATAATAATATTTCAGAATCAACAAGAGTACCTTCAAAAAAAATAATATATTCAAAAAAAAATTTAAATACAATTCAAAGTTCTTCTTTTCCCAAATTAAAATTAAATTTAATGAAAAACAATAATTCATCAAATAAAATAATTTTAAAAAAGGAAAAAATAAAATCTTTATATGAAAGAAATAAGAAAAAAATAGAAAAAGAAAATTTATTAAAAGCAAAAATACAAAAAATAAAAGATAGGAAATTTTTTTTAAATAAAATAAAAGAAGATTTTATACCAATTTTAAATATAACTCATAGAGAAAATTTAAAACAACAAAAAATAATAAAACAAAAATTAGGATTAACATTACAAAATAATGTTTTTTTAACAAAATTATTTTATCCATATTGTGTAAATGATTTAATAGAAGAATATGAAACAAAAATGAAAAATGCACAAAACATTAGAATAAAAACTCTATATAATTTAGAAAAAAATATAAACAATTTAAAACAAATAACTCAACTAAAAAAAAAGGAAAAATTAGATAAAAGACCCTTAAGAGAAAAATTAATATTGACAATAATATCATTTTATTCTCATATAAAAAGGACAAAACAAACAATAAAACAATTTCATAAAGATATAAACAATAACATTTATAATCCAAATGAAATATCAAGAACAGAATATTTAAATTTTATAGGAGCAATAAAAGAAAATCATTATAATATAGTAGACAATTTAATAGAAAAAAATCCAAATTTAATATATATAAAAAATGAATTTGAACAAACTCCTTTACATATTGCATCAAAAAGAGAAAGATCAAATATTATAAATTTACTTTTAGAAAATGGTGCCTTTATTAATATTAAAGACTCAACTGGGAAAACTCCTCTTCATTATGCTTCTATGTATAATATTTTAAATAATGTTAAAATTCTTTTATTTGAATATGCTTCTCCTTTAATTATTGATAATGATAGAAAACTTCCTGAAAATTATACTAATGATATTGTTATTAAGTTTTATTTAAAAAGAGCTAAAAATATTTATGAAGTTAATATTTTGAGAAATAATATTGAAAAAAGTTTAAGATATATTAGATTTGGTATTTTGGGTATTTTAAATATTAGTGAAGCTGATATTTATAAATTTGAAGGATTAGAATATGATTATTTAGAAAAAATTATTTCTCAAAAAGAAAAAAATTAATTTATTAAAAATAATTAAAATTGATTTTAAATAAATATATATTATATAAATAATAATTAAATATTGTTACTTTAAAAAAAAATTATACATTATTTACTCTATTATTAAATGAATTAATATATGAATCAAGTAAAAGTTTATTTTTAATTCTTGATCTATTACTCATTTCATCATATCTATCTAATTTATTTTGTAAAACAGAAATTATTTGATGTTCTAATTGTAAACTATATATTTGTTTCATTCTTTTTTTATTTATTTTTTCATTTATTAAATTATTATTATATTCTTCTATATTTCTATTTATTTCAAATAAAGATCTAATTTTATTTCTTTGTTTTTCTGCTGAATAAATTCTTTTTTGTGATACTTGCATTTCCAAAATTTTATTATTAATATCATTTAATTCTTGATTTTTTCTCATTTCATACATAACATTTTCATCATAAAGATTTAATTTATTTTGATAATTTAATTGATATTTAATTTTTTCATCATGTAAATTATTTAAATTAGGTAATAGAATATTATTAATATAATTTTGTTGAATTTTAGTATTATATAAATTATTATTATAACCAAAATTTGATGCAGAAAAACTTTTTGATAACACTTGAGGAGTTCTTACAAAATAATTATTATAATTATTAAATGTATTTAAATTTGGTGTTTTATAATGATAATTTGTTTTTTTAAAAGGAAGAGGTGGTAAATATGGATTTCTATTTCTTGGAATTGTTTGATATTTTTGTTCTGTATTTATATATGAATTACTCATTATTTATTTTAAATATTTAGTAGAAATATTTTAATTTTTTTTATAAAAATAAACAAAAATATTATTTTATCTATTTCTAATATTATATTTATGATTTAATTATTAAACAAATTTTTAATTATTTAAATAGCATTTTCAGAAGAATTACCAACTAATTTTTCACGACCATCATCTATATGAGATAAACTATTAATTCTTTCTTGTAGAAAATCTTTATCTCTTTTCATTTTAATAAATACAAAAACAAAAACAATAATTAATACAACAATAACAATACTTAAAATAACAATCAAAATATGATTATTATTAGGTTTATTAGGATTTTCTCTGGTATTTACTAAAATACTTTTATAAGAAATTAATTCTCCATTTTGAGTTTTACCAATACAAGAAATTGAATAATTTTGTTTTGAATTTATATTATTAATATTAATTGTTGTTTTTTCATTTGAAGTAAATTGATAAGATTCAAAAGGTTCTTCTGTTATAAAACTAATAGTATCTAATGTAGTCATTTTTGAAAGACTTTCTTCTTTGAATATTCTAATAAAACTTTGTGATACAATTGATTTATTTGAGTTTTTTTCAATTAAAGATGGTATTTTTAAATTTATTTCTTTTTGAGATGAAATATATTTATATTCTATTATTCCATTTTCACCTGCTTTAATATCATTTATTATTAAACTTTCATTTTTATATGAATTATATTTAAAAACATAATTAGATGAAATTTCTTTTTCTATTTTATTTCCTTTTGGAAAAACTGATAAATAAATGCCATCAAAATCAGTTGAATTTATATAAAATAATGATTTACCATTTTCATTTTCTTGAGAAATAAAATTAATTGTATCATTTTCTTTTTTATTTATTTTATTAATATCTTTAATAAAAGCAAAATTAATTTCTTTTGAACTAGTAGAAAATTCAATTCTCATTTTTCTATCTCCTTTTTTTTCTTTTTTTAAATAATGAATATTTGGCTTTTCTTGATTTAATAAAAAACTACCATCAACATATTGATTAATAGGAGAAGTAGAATTTGAAAAAGGTAAATTTGAAACTTCAATTTCACATTCTTCATAAATTCCACTTCCTTTTTTTAATAAATTAAAATAAACATAAAGTACATTTTCTTCTTTTTTTTTAATATCAGATGATTTAATATAAATTTTAGCTTTTTGAATTGAAGAATCATATTTTCCTTCAATTTTTTCTTCTTCTCCAGGATGAACAGTATGATCTTTTTTCATTTTTAAAAACATATATTCATCTATTATATAACCATTTAATAGAAAAGTATTGTCAATTTTATTAAATTCATTATTATTATTTTTTTTTAATTTTATTTTTTTGAAATAAAGATTTAAATTAATATCTATATTTTTATCTTCAATTTTTGTATATAAATGAATTGGAAAATCATTATTTATATTAATAATTTTTGAAGAAGAACCAAATTCAATTTCAGTTAAATGTCTTTTTTCTGGAGTTATATAATTCCAAAACATTATTTTTAAATTTTCATTTGATGTTATATTTAAATAATTATGTTTTTTATCAGAAAGTAATATAATTGAATCTCTTGTTCCATATAAATCATAATAATTATTATTATCAAAACCAATTTTTCCACTTCCTTCAATAGAATAAATATTAAAAAGATATAAATTTGCTTTATCAATTTCTAATGAAATTGGATTATTTCGAGATATTGAAAATAATTGTAAATAATTTGGATTAGGAATTGTTGTTTTAACATAAGTTCTTAAAGTATTTATTAATGTTATTGTTGTTATTTTTGGTGAATATACTGAAATTAATAAATATTCATTTTGAGAAATATCAACAAAATCAATAAACAAATAATCTTTATTAAATTGTTTTGTTGAATTATATTTTAAATCAGTAGAATTTTTTCTTGGTAATTGTTTTTCAATTTCACTTTTATTCATTTTATCAAATTTTTGAATTTCTATTTTTTTACCATAAATTTCAACTTGACTAATTCCACTATTTAAAACATAAATAAATAAATTTTCATAAGTTTCAAAAGAATTAAAATAAAGTAAAAAATCACAATAATCATTATCATTTCTAATTTGACAAATTGTATTTTGATCAGAATTAACATCAATAATATTTAACATTTTTAAAAGATTTGCCCTAACATTAAAAGAATAAATAGCAGTATAAATATCATCTAAATCAGTTGCCCCAACTGCAATAGTAAAATTTAATCCTTTTAAATCATCTGGAATTATTTTTCCTTCTTTTGTCTTATCACCTTTTTTAATAATATTTAAAGTATTTTCTCCAACAAAATGCCAATCATTTTCAACTGTACTTGGTAAATTATCTCCTAATAAAATATACATTTCACAAATTTGAGTTTGGAATTCAAAAGTTATTTTATCTGTTGAATGTGGTATTGTAATTTTATAATAATCATAATAACTATTTAAAATTGTTTTTTCAATTGCTCCATATATATATTCATTAACTGGAATTTTTATTATTTCTTCATTTTTATTTTTATTTAAATCTCTTAAATATAAAGTATATTTAGAATAAAACATTGTTTTAATTTCTTCTTGATAAGTATCTTTTGTAATTACTCCTAAAAATAAATCACAACCTTGTTTACATTTATTTGTATTATTTTTAAAGTAATATATTTTTTTTGTAAATGGATCATATTTTAATAAATTTGTTGAGTTTTCTTTTGGTAAATTTATTCTTCCATTCCAATCTGGATTCATTTCACTTTCTGTTTTTTTTACTATTTTTCCAAACATTATTCCTCCTCCTCTTTCAAAATTAATTAATATTTCACCTTCTTCATTTTCTCCTATTTCAGTCATATAATAATTTATTGTTCCTACATTAATGTAATCTTTTCTTAATGTAGTTTTTTTTAAATAAGATGGTGTCTTTCTTCTTGGATTAATTGATAAATTTACTTTTATTTCTTTTTTTAAATCTTCTTCTGATTTTGAATATATTTCAATTAAAATATTACATTGTGAACTAGATTTACAATTATCTTTACCAATTATAAAACTTTTATATTTTGAAAATTCAGTTTCTTCTATTATTGCTTTATTTTCTAGAAATATTTTTATAGCTATTGTGAATTGAGTTGGGAGATTAATTCCAATAAATATTTTATCTTTTTCATCTTCTTTATCCTTTGATATAAATGGATATAATAATTTTATTTTTGGAACTTTTGTATTTAATTTAAAATCAAATGGTAATAAATCATTGATTAATACTTGATCATTATTTGAAATTTCTTGTGAAGAAATATAAAAAAAGCATAATTTATTATCAAATGTTTCAGATTGATCCATTGATTCAAATGTAATTGTATATTCTATTTCTTTATCACTAAAACCTGAATCTAATTTTGTTAATTCATGTTGAAATAAAGAATTTGTAGAAATTAAATTTGTATTATTATATTGAACTTTTATTTTACAATTTATAGGGAAAAATTGAGAGACAAAATTATTATTTAAATGATTTATATTATGAGTAAATTTAAAAATTTTACTTTGATTTGGTTTAATACTTTTAATTAAATTAATTCCTAATCCAACATCTTCTTTTTCATTTTTAATATCATCAGTAATTATTTGATAAGAAAGATAATAAAAACTATTATTATATCCTGTAATATTTATGTTATATATTCCATTTAGTTTTTGATTTTCATTTGTAAATTTTATAATATAAGCATTACCAATTTGTATTTTTTCTTGTTTTTTTTCTTTAGATATTACAGTAAAATTAATATCTCCTGACATAGTATAAAGTGAAACTAAAACTTCTTTTGCTTTATCATCTTCAATATTAAAATGATATTGATGAAATATTTTATCAAACATAATAAATTCAGAAACTTTAAAATCTTCTCTTAATAATAAAGAATCATCTTCATCAAAAAATGAAATTTCATAATTACAAGAATTAGTATTATTTTTCTTGCAAATAACATATAATAAATATTGATTTCCTTTAGAATATTTTTCCTTTGCAAATGATTTAATTCCAATAGAATAAAAATTATTAATTGAATAAGGAACAAATAAAGTTTGTTTTAATTCTTCTTCTTCTTTTTCAAGTTCTGATATAGTATTATTACAATAAGGGAATTTTTCACATAAATAAATATAAACTTTAACATCACCAGAAATTACTCTTACATTATATTTTGTTTCTTTTGTTGTTTTACTTGCATATTTCATTTTTCTATATTGTCTAATTTCATTTGGTTTTAATTCATCTTTATAAATATACCCATTTAATAAAGGATCAACATTAAAATTTCCAATATCTAATTTTGTAACATCAGTAATTTGTATTATATAACTTATATTTTCATTTTTTTCTCCTTTAACACACAAATATTTATATCCTTCACTTGTATTTGAAATATTAAAATCAAAATAATTTTGATAATAAGATTTAAATTGTAAATTTTTTTCTATATTAGAAGTAATATTTTGACTCATAATAATATTAATATTTTTATCTGAAATTGCACTAAGTCTAAAAATACCTGAATTTGTTTTATTTTCAATTTCATAACAAACTCCATTTTTAAGTAAATCATTTTGATTAAAATGACCATAAATTGCATTAACATAAGGAGAAATTTTTTGTGTTTTGGAAATTTCATTAACACTAATAATAATATAACAATTTGGAATAGAAACAAGTTTCCCATTATAAGTGATATTAGTATCACTACCAAAATCATTTTGATTAATCATAACTCCTTTTCCAGTTAATCCATTTTCAAATAATATTTCTTTTTCAATATCTTTAATTTTTGTATTTAAAGTCAATTGAATTTCATTTTTTGCTCCTGTAATTGCAGTAATTGATATAATATTTTTTGGCTCTCCTCCATTAATTTTAATATCATATAACTTTTCAGTTGAAAAAATAGTTGCAATTTCATTTGAATTAATTTCAATATTATCACTTGTTTTTATATAAATTTGAAAATTACATTGTCCAAGACAAATTACTTTTATAGTAAATTTATTATCTTTTATAATTGATTTTGGAACATAAAATAAATTATTTAATAATTGAATTGATGCAAAGTCATGACTTGAAAAATCAGGTTCATAGTCACCTTCACTTACATATATTAAAGCTTGATTTGATATTGCTTTTGTTTTAATTTGAATAAATGGTTTTGAAATATTAATTGCTGTTGTTGAAAAAATTATATCATAATCTGAGTTTTTAAATTCTTTTTCATAGGGTTCTGTGTCTGATAATGTAATGTCTTCTTGAAAGGAGATTTGAAATAATAAAAATATTATGATAAATTTTACCATATATTCTTTTTTTTTAAAGATTAATATTTTTAAAAATAAAAAAAAATATTTAAATAAAATAATTATTATTTTTTTGAAGTTTTTAAATAATATTAAAAAAAGCCAATTAATAAGTAAAGAAAAACTATAAATAAATTTATATAAACCCTTTAAAATAAACAAGAAGTAGGATATTAAATTTATTTTCCTAAAGTTTTTCTTTTTAATCTTATAAAATATGTTTGCATCATTTTTAATTTTAAAGCTTCAAAAACAAAACCAAGTTGTGCCATTTGCATATTAAATAAAATAGAAGATTTTGAATTTCCTTCTTTAACATTACAAATTTTAACTTCATTTGTAATATTTTTATTTTCAATATTTAATTCATTCATAAATTGATTATATAAATGATTTGATAGAATTGTTACAATTTTAGTTATTGCAATCTTTCTATCATTTTCCATTGTTTTTACCCTTTCTATATTTATTCCTTTTTCTTCAATTAATTCTGGTAAAAAATCTAATAATATTTTAACTGTATAATTCTTTTTTTTACTTTGATTATTATTCCATGAATTAAAAAATAAATCTGGATTAGATAAAATAAGATTTTTATTTGTAATTTCATCATTATATAAATTAAACATTAAATCATTAATTTTTTTTATATTATAATCTTCATTATAATTATTTTTATTATTATTTTTTTGAGAATTAATTTCGTTTTTTAATATTTTTATTTTTTGACTTTCACAATAAATTTTATTTTTCATTAATCTATTAACACATTGTCTCAATAAAGAATAAAATCTATTTTTAACCATATTGGGACTAGTGCCTTTTATATTCTCAGAAATTTTAACAAAAGAACCTTCATAAATAATATAATTTTGAATTAATATAATATCTAATTTATCATTCCATTTAAAATTAATATTTTCTTCATTTGAAATTTTATTTTTAATATGATTTACATATCTTTCTCTTATTTGTTTTGTAGTTCTTCCAACTAAAGAACTTTGAATTAAATTCCAATTTCCTTCTCCATGTTTTTTTACATAATCAATTATAATTTTATCTTCATTTAAATCCCATTTTCCTTTTTTAATTATTGGATTTAAACAATTTTTCCATCTATGCATACATTGAATTGCAGTTCTTCCTTTTATTTTTTCTGATATAATTTCCCAAGATAAATTCTCATAATTTAAAATTAAATATTTTAATTTTTCATCTTCTTCTTTTGACCAAGGAATAAAATTACTTTCATTTGATTTATTTTGTTCCATTCTCTTTTTATTTAAAAAATTGTAATTTTTAACTGAAAATAATACTTCTTTTGTTTTTTCATTTGTTTTTGTAGTTGAAGATTGCATTTTTTTAATAAATTTAATTTGTTTGAAGTATTAAATTAATTTATGGATTTCTCAAATGGAAAATTTTATGATAAAATTAATACAAAAATTGAAAAAGAATTTTATGAAACTGAAGGAATAAATCAAATAAAATTTAGAAGGGATAGTTTAATTAAATTAGAAATGAGGAAAATAAGAAAATATAAATTATTAACTAAATTAAAGGGTGATAATTCAGAAAAATATTTGAAAAAAAATAATCAAAATAATTATTTAATTCAACAATACAATCTAAGTAAATTAAATATTTTGACAAAAAATAATTTAAATCTTAAACTTACACCTTTTCAAAAATTTATTAAAAAAATAAAATTAGAGAAAAAAAAACTTAAATTACTACAATTATCAAATACACCAAAAAAAGAATTAGATTTTATTATTCGAAATTCCTCACATGAAAACACACAAAATTTAACATCATTAAGTAAAAATAATAGTAATTCAAATATATTAAGAACACCATCAAAACATATTTTATCAAATCCTATTTATACATATAGAAAAGGATTTTCTCCAGAACATTCAAAAAATAAAGAATTGAAAGATTTTTTCTTATCAAATCTCAAAACAATTAAATCACAAAAATTATTATTTAATAATAAAATTAATCTTGAAAATTTGGGAACACCAAATCAAAAATTACTAGATAAAAAATTATGTTTTATAAATCAAAATAAAATTAAATTTCATAATTTAGGTAATTCAAAATTGAAATAAATTTAGTATTAAAGGGATTTTTAAGTAATTTACTAAAATTTGCCCAATTATATATATTAATTAATTTACATGTTTAATTATAAATAAGAGTTTTATTTGTTGTGGTTTATATAAATATAATCATTTTATTTTTTTACAAATTTTTATTTTTATTAAATAATAAACAATGATTAAATCAAATTCTTATATTGATAATTCTTCATTTAATTTTAAAAATACTTTACAAAATGACGTAGAAAAATCAAGAAATGTAATAAATTTAAATGATAATTGCTCAATTCAAAAAATACAAGTTAATAAAAAATTATTTTCAAAAAAAAATCAAACATCAAAAAAAAAAACTTTAGAAACAAATACTACAAATCCTTCTACAAGTAGAGAGAGAACTCCTATTAAAATTTCATCTTCTCCTTTTTTAATAACTCCAAATAATTCATGTCAAAAAATTAAACAAAATTTTTGTTTTTTTACACCAAAAAGAAAAAATAGTTCAAATCAAAACACTATTTGCAAAAATTTAAAGTAAAATTAAAGAGAATTTAAAAGTATACCTTCAATAAAATTATTTTATGAA
>JAEEGK010029115.1_pt1 | contig 11037 bp, 7 predicted proteins | sample 8958771 | NCBI WGS metagenome assembly JAEEGK01 (sample SAMN16246547, study PRJNA631951) | gut metagenome | biome: gut microbiome; feature: rumen; material: SC-attached | host: Bos | place: Iran: Karaj | collected 2018-10 | reverse complement strand
TAGACGGTCCTTATGAATCTTGGGTAGATGAAAACAGAAACGAAAGAAAAGATGAAAATGAACAAGTTGTAGGTGACTTCAAATTAATGAAAGATATGGGTATAAATACTTTGAGATTGTACCATTATCCTGATTTTAATAAAGAGTTGCTTATGGACGGATACAAAAATTACGGATTTATGTATATGATAGGTAACTTCTTAGGTATGTATTGTACGGATTCAGGTGCGGAATGGTTCCAAGGAACGGATTATACGAATGAAGAACAATGTCAAAGAATGTTAGCCAGTGTTGAAAAGATGGTTAATGAATATAAAGATGAACCTTATGTTTTAATGTGGGTTTTGGGTAACGAAAATAATTACGGAACAGTTGGTGTTGTAGGTGTTGCAGCCGGTACAGGTTGTAACGTAAGAAAAGATGTTCCCGCGTATTATAAATTTATAAACAGATGTGCAAAAAGAATTAAAGAGTTAGATCCGCAACAAAGACCGGTAGCAATATGTAACGGTGATACTTTGTTTATGGATATATGTGCACAAAATGCTCCGGAACTTGATATATACGGTGCAAACGCATACAGAGGTAAAGAAGGTTTTGCAACATTGTGGAAAGATGTAATGAAACTTTATGAAAGACCGGTAGTTGTTACCGAATACGGTTGCCCGGCATTCAGTAAAATTCATAATCAAAAAGAAGCGGAAGAACAACAGGCTATTTATCATGAAGGAAGCATAAAAAGCATTCAGGAAAATGTTGCCGGTTACGGTGTGGGAAATGCTTTGGGCGGAATAATATTTGAATGGACTGATGAATGGTGGAAAGCAGGTCCTCCTCCGGAATACGATTTCAATGCTCATGATGAAACAGCACAATGGGAAGGTCCTTTTATTGACGGCGGCGGTTATGAAGAGTGGTTTGGTTTGGTTTCAATAGGAGACGGTAAGGACGCACCTTTTAAAAGACAATTAAGAAAAGCTTATTATTCCATACAGAACTTATGGAAAAAGTATAAGATGTAATATTAAGAGGAACTTTGATCAGGAAGAAATTATTTACCAGTTTAAAATTAATTTTGGCTTGTTTGTTTTTGGTAACAAATATTTTTGCCGATGTTAAGGTTGTTAGAAACAGAAACGGAGTATGGAAACTTTTAGTTGATAATAAACCGTATTTTGTGAAAGGTATGGTATATTGTTGCGACAGAGTCGGTTACGGTATGAGTCATGTGAACGATTGGATGTGGGCAGATGCAAACAATAATGGTGTTGCAGACGGACCTTATGAGTCTTGGGTTGATTTAAACAGAGATAATTACAGAGATAATTATGAAGATAATGTCGGAGATTTTGCTTTGCTTAAAGCCATGGGATGTAACACAATAAGGCTTTATCACAGTGATAACATAAATAAAGATCTTTTAAGAGATTTGTATGACAATTACGGAATAATGGTAATAATGGGAAATTATTTGGGAGCATATACAAAAGATACGGGAGCTTCCTGGGCGGCGGGAACAAATTATTTAAATTCAAAACAAAAACAGTCAATGCTTGAAAGTGTTAGAAAGATGGTTGAAGAATTCAAAGATGAACCTTATATCCTGATGTGGATGTTGGGGAACGAAAACGATGTTTCCGGAAATTTTGCAAATTCCACCGCTACCAATACAAATGCATGGAAAGAGCCGGAAGCTTATGCGAAATTTTTGGAAGAAGCATGTAAACTTATAAAAGATATAGATGAAAAGAAACATCCTGTAGGTGTATGTAATGCAACAACAAAGTTGGTGAAATATTATGCACAATATACACCGAGCATTGATGTTTTGGGTTTTAATCAATATGCGGGTCCTTACGGATTTGGAACTTTATGGAAAAGAATAAGACAGGAATACGATAAACCGATTCTTATTACGGAATACGGTTGTGATGCATGGAATTCAAATAAAAATATTACATGTGAAGTTTATCAGGCAAGCTATCATAAAGGTGCTTGGAAAGATATAGAAAATAACAGCTATTGGGGAAACAAAGAAGGAAATTCGATAGGCGGATGTGCATATTGTTGGTTGGACAGATGGTGGTTGGTAGGTTCTCCTAAAATCCACGATACATCGTTAGGCGCTTGGAGAGGTTCCACTATAGACGGTTTATTCAATGATGAATGGTTGGGCTTTTGTTCACAAGGCAACGGAAAAAACAGTCCGTTTCAAAGAATATTAAGAAAAGTTTATTATACATATCAGGAAGAGCTTTGGGATTGGGATCCGGCCACATATAGGTAAATAAAGTACATTTAATCACAATAAAATCACATATTTTGGGTTACATTTTTGAATTTTCAAACTTTGAGTACCGTTTCACTTACGTACACTTCAGTTTGAAAATTCTTCAATTCACCACAAACTATGTGATTTTATTTTGCTCGTCACAGCCTATCCCTCCCTCCATCCTTCCATACTCCATACTTCTATACCTCTATACATCTATACCTCCATCCATCCATACCTCCATCTCTCCATACCTCAAATCATCATTTAAACTTAAACGGCAAAAATGATATAATAATAAGATATGAAAAATAATAAAGAAAACTTTATCGGTAAGGTAATTGAACTTGCACAAAAAAATGTTTTGGCGGGGAAAGGCGGACCTTTTGCCGCAATAATTGTGAAAGATAATAAAATTATAAGTTACGGATATAATCAGGTGACATCAAAAAAAGATCCTACTCTGCATGCCGAAATCGATGCTATAAGAAAAGCTTCAAAAAAATTAAAAACATTTGATTTGTCCGGTTGCGAAATTTTTGCTTCCTGTTATCCGTGTCCGATGTGCTTATCGGCAATATATTGGGCAAATATAAAAACAGTATATTATTCGGCTGCAAAAGAAGTTGCAACAAAATACGGATTTAAAGACGGTAAAATTTATAATGAACTTAAAACAAAAATAAAATCCGTAAAATTTGTGGAACTGAAATCCGCGGATTTTAAGGCACCGTTTGAAGAATGGAAAAACAAAAAAGATAAAATAAAGTATTAGGATAAAATGAAAAAAATATTAAAAATACTTATCGCACCTTTGGGAATTGTTATATTTGTTGTTGCCATAATGCTGTTAAGTAACGAAATGAAAAGTTACAGCTATCAACAAATACTCGACACTTTAAGAGCAATTCCTTCCATCAAAATAATCTGTGCTTTAATACTTGCGTTGTCGTATTATTTGATTTTAGGCGGATACGATGTTATTGCATTCAAATTTATAAATGTCCCGTTAAAGTTTAAGAATGTTGTTTTTACCTGTTTTATAAGTAATGCATTGGGAAATAATACGGGTTATTCCATGCTTTTCGGCGGTTCAATAAGATACAGACTGTATTCTCTTTATAATGTTTCAATGTTGAACGTGACGAAAGTTTTGTTCTTTTCTTCGGCAACTATTTGGTTCGGTTTGCTCATTATAGGCGGTATAGTTTTTACTTTTTTCCCGGTAAATTTCCCGGATACAAAATTTTTCTTTCATTCATCAAAACCGTTGGGAATACTTTTCTTAACGATTGTTTCCATATACACATTATTAAGTTTGTTTAAATCGAAACCGATAAAACTTTTCAATAAATGGACAATAACTTTTCCCAATATAAAAATTACTTTATGGCAAATGTTTCTTGCTACCGCCGATTGGGTAATTGCTTCCTGCACATTGTTTGTATTACTTCCGCAAGGCGAAATTTCGTATATAACACTGTTACAAATATTTTTGGTTGCTCAAATGCTCGGTATATTAAGTCAGGTTCCGGGCGGTATGGGAGTATTTGAAACAGCTATCGTTATGATGTTGCCCGAAGCTACACAAAGTTCTTATGTTATGGGAGCACTGCTTGCATACAGAGCAATATTTTATTTCTTCCCGTTGGGTATAGCACTTTTGTTATTGGCAAGCCACGAGTTTTTCAGAGCGAAGAAAAGATTTAAAGTCCTTGCAAGATTTTACGGCGGAAGAATGTCATCCCTTGTTCCGCAGGCTTTATCAGTAAGTATTTTCCTGGGCGGAACATTTATATTGTTTTCCGGAGTAACCGATGTTTCTTCATCCATAATTCACAGATTGGATAATTACGTTTCTCCCGTAATACTTGATTCTCTGCATTTTGCAATAAGTGTTATAGGTATTTGGTTACTGTTTATTTCAAGAGCACTTTTACTTAGAATAAAAAGAGCACATACAATAGCGGTTTGGTTGGTCTCGATTCTTTTTCCGTTGGCTCTTATAAACGGTTACGGATACGAAAAGATTATTACGATAGTCATTCTTTTAACGGTATTAATCCCGAGCAAAAAATATTTTTACAGAAATTTAAGTTTGATAGCGGTTAAAATGAATATGTTGTGGCTTTCTTTGATATCGGCGGTGTTTATTGCTTCAACCTGGCTTTGCTTTTTTGTGTATCGTCCCGATTTTTATTCCTGGAACAAATTTGTAACCGTGCTTTTCAGTGCAAGCGATGCGGGAAGATCATTAAGAATTTGTATCGGTATGGCTGTTACGATAGCAATAGTAATAATATCGGAAATATGGAAAAGATACAGATATAAACAATCTCACATAGATTTGAAGAATATAAAGAAGATAGCGGATTCTTCAAAATTTGTTTACAGCAATTATGCTTTTGAAAATAAAAATCTTTTTGATATGAATAACGGTTCTTTTATGATTTATTCCCAAATAAATAATAATGCAATCGTTTTCGGAGATCCGATAGGGGATAATAAATCCGGTAAAGAACTTATTTGGGATTTTAAAGAAATGACAGACTTAAAAAATATAACTCCGACCTTTGTTTATTTGGGATACAAAAATTTAAAAATCTATGACGATATAGGTCTTGATATTGCTTCTTTCGGTATGGACGCAAATGTTTCTTTAAGCACTTTTTCAAAAGATGCGGAAGAACTCAAAGATATTAAATTGTTGTCGGAAAAGTTGGACAACGAAGGATACAGTTTTGAAATTGTTGATAAAAAACAATTTTCGGAAAATGAAAAGTATACGGGTTTTGTTGATTATCAGTGGGAAAAGAATTTCGGAAATGTACGAAATAAAATGTTTGATGTCTCGTTGAATGCCGCAAACAAATGTGTAATTATAAAGAAAGATAATTTTATTTCCGCCTATGCTTATTTGTTGTTGTCGAATAACAACTATGAAGCTTTTGTTTCCAATGTAAGATACACAACCGATTGTGATAAAGATATTTTGCAATATATTTTATTCAAGTGTATAAATTGGGCTAAAGAAAATAATTACAAATGGTTTAATTTGGGTTTAACTCCGAGCGATGAAGTTATTATAGATGACAATTTTAACAGTAAAGCAAAAATATTTGTTTTTGCGGAACATTTTAAATATGATATGACGGCATTAAAAGAATTTAAATCCAAATTTAATCCTATATGGAAGAAAAAATATGTTGCTTTCTATACGGGAAAACAGATGATAAATTTCTTGCAGGACTTTTTGTATGTTTACTCTTAGTTCATATATTAAAATATTATTTAAAAAAATGTATAATGGAAAAACTAATATAAATTGGTAAGGAGTTGGATATGGTACAAAAAAATGTTTCGGAATTACATCAGGAAAGATTAAATTTTAAACCGGTTTTACCTGCCGTATTAAAAAAAGGTGTGGCAAATGTAAAACCAGTTTTGGGTAAAGCAACAAAATCAGTAGCTGATTTTGCAAAAATAAAAGCTATTTTTGAAAAAACTTACGGTATGCCGGTTGTAAGTTTTCAAGCAGGTAAAAATGCGGTTGTAGCAAAAAAAGCTATTAAAGTAGGTGTTGTTCTTTCAGGAGGACAAGCTCCCGGAGGACACAATGTTATTTACGGTTTGTTGGAAGGTTTAAAGTCCGCTAACAAAAAGAATAAATTGGTAGGTTTCTTGGGCGGTCCTTCCGGAATATTAGATAATAAAACAATGGAAATAAACGATAAAGTTATTGCAAATTATAAAAATACCGGCGGATTCGATATGATTCAGTCAGGCAGAACAAAAATCGAAACACCGGAACAATTTGCACAAGCCAAGGCAACAATATTGAAAAATAAAATGGACGCTTTGGTATTTATCGGCGGTGATGATTCAAACACAAATGCTGCACTTCTTGCGGAATATTTGAAAAAAGAAAATGCCGATGTTTGTGTTATAGGTGTTCCTAAAACAATCGACGGTGACTTGAAAAACGAACACATTGAAGCATCTTTCGGTTTTGATACCGCAACAAAAATTTATGCCGAACTTGTAGGAAACATTGAAAGAGATGTTAACTCTGCAAGAAAATATTGGCACTTTATAAGACTTATGGGAAGAAGCGCTTCTCATATTACTTTGGAAGTAGGTTTTAAAGTTCAACCTAATGTTGTTTTAATAGGTGAAGAAGTGTTAGCCAAGAAAATGACACTTAAACAAATAGTAGACAGTTTGGCTGATTTGGTGGTTAAAAGATCCAAAGCCGGCAAAAATTACGGAGTAGTTTTGGTTCCGGAAGGATTGATTGAGTTTATTCCCGAAATGAAAGCTCTTATCGCGGAACTTAACGATTTGTTGGCGGAAAACGAAGCTAAAGTTGCAAAATTAAGCAGTGTTGATGAAAAAATAAAATTCATTTCATCAAAATTACCTAAAAATTTATCGGCACTTTTGTTATCTTTACCGAAAAACATCGCATCACAATTGATGTTAGACAGAGATCCTCACGGTAACGTTCAAGTTTCTTTAATCGAAACGGAAAAGTTGCTTATTGAAATGGTTTCCAAGAAATTGAAAGATTTGAAAAAAGCTGGAAAATATTCCGGAAAATTCTCTACAATTAACCATTTCTTTGGATATGAAGGAAGATGCGGAGTACCTTCAAACTTTGATGCAAACTATACATATGCTTTGGGATACAATGCAGCGGCATTGGTATTGAACAATATGTCAGGTTATTTGTCATCGGTTAAAAATCTTGTTAAAAAATCTTCCGAATGGAAATGCGGCGGAATACCTTTAACAATGATGATGAACATAGAAAGAAGAAAAGGTAAAGAAAAACCTGTTATACAAAAAGCTTTGGTAAAACTTAACGGTGCACCGTTTAAAGCTTTTGCTAAAGTCAGACAAGATTGGGCAATGAACGACAGATATATGTTCCCCGGCCCTATCCAATTTTTCGGACCTGCATCTGTAACGGATATTACAACAAAAACATTGCAGTATGAACAAAAGAAAAAATAGTTTTCAAATACAAAACAGCAACCATTTCTATCGTTAATTCGGTAGAAATGGTTGTTTATGTTTATATAAGCAGAAAATGGTAAAACAATTTATAAAAAGAATTATTACACTTAATATAATATTTGCATTAATAATGACAATTTACAGAATAATATTTACATTTTATTATTCTGATTGGGCGGAGCTTTCACAATATTTCGGTGATTTACTGCAGGCATTTATTTTAGGTGTAAGATACGATTGTGCTGTTCTTGCATATATCAATTCTTTGGTAACATTATCGTTTATAATATTTTGGTTTATACATAGTCAAAAACTTTTTGTAAAGTTCGTTAAATGTTTAAAATATTATTACACAATATTTTTCGGTTGTATTGTAACTTTGTTATGTATTGATTTCGGTTTTTATTCTTATTTTCAAAACCACATGAACATTTTAATGTTCGGTGTTTTTGAAGATGATACAAAAGCTTTATTTTCAACAATTGCAGAAAATTATCCGGTTGTTTGGGTAGGTATAGGTTTTATATTAATTTTTGTTTTTATATATGTTTTAACAAAACTGGCGGTAGAAAAAAAAGTTATCGGTTACTATATTGAAAAAACAAAAGTTTATATAAAAATTATACTTGCACTTATTTTATTATTGGTCAATTTTATAATAGCAAGAGGATCGTTCGGACTTTTTCCGCTCGGCGTGGATAATGCCGAAATATCCACAAACACTTTTATAAATAAAGTTGCAATAAACGGTATATACACTTTACAAGCTGCAATAGAAGCAAGATCAAAGCAAAAAGATAGAGATTATATTGCAAAAATGGGTTATTCGAAAGATAATATGGCTAAAGCTTTCGCCGACTTTTTAAATGTTGATATTTCTTCCATAGATAACCAAAATCCCGAGAATTCTTTAATGAAAACAACAAAATATAATAAAGATATAGAAGAAATAAAACCTAATGTTGTGTTTATAATGATGGAAGCATTAGGAACGGATTTAATGCATTATAACAGTGAAACTTTTAATGTTTTGGGCGAATTCAAAAAACATTTGGATGAAGATACTGTTTTTTACAGATTTTTGCCTGCAAATATGGGTACAATCGGTTCTTTGGAATCCGCAATGACAAATATTGCGAGATTACCTTTGTCACAATTTTTGTGCCAATCGAAGTATGCATATAACAAATATTTTTATACGGGACCTGTGCCGTATAAAAACAGCGGATATGAAACGGCATTTATGTACGGCGGAAATGCGGGTTGGAGAAACTGTACTTCTTATATGCCTAATGTAGGGTTTGATAAAGTTATCGGTGAAGGTTCAATGCCGAAAGAATACGAAAGAAATCAGTGGGGAGTTTTTGATGAATATTTGTTTGATTACATATTCAGATATTTGGATGAAAACGATAACAGAAAATTTGTTTATATTATGACAACTTCAAATCATCCTCCGTACTCGTTACCGATCGGATATAAACAACCGTATCCGTTAGAAATAAACGAACAGTTGGAAAAAGATGTTACAGGAGACAAAACTCTTTCGAAAATGAGATTTGCCACTTATCAATATTCCTGCCAAAAAGTAGGTGAATTTTTAACAAGATTAAAAAATTCAAAATATGCAGATAACACAATTGTTGCAATAACCGGTGACCATAATTTTTGGAATACTTTCAGTTATTCCGTTGAAAGAAAGTTGGATGAAATGAGTGTACCTTTTTATTTATATATCCCTAAAAAATTAAAACCTAATAAAACAATTGATACGAACAATATAGTAGGTTCACATACAGATATTTTACCTACGTTGTATAATGTATCTTTATCAAATACGAATTATTGGGCAACGGGAACCGATTTGTTGTCGGATGAAGCGGAACAAAATATTGCTTCAAATTGTTTAGGTTCCATAATGACAAAAGATAATTTTGTTATTTATGATTTTGCTTCAGGTAAAGAAAAATATTATACATGGAATAAAGAAAAAAACAGAGAAATAGTTCCTGCGGAACAAAACGAGGAACACAAAAATATGGTTAAACATTATAAATCAAGTGTTGCTATTGCATACTATATGTTACAAAAACCTGATAAGGAGACGGAAAAATGAAAATTTTAGTTACAGGCGGTGCCGGTTTTATCGGTTCAAATATCGTTGATGCATTAATAGAAAAGAAACATAAGGTTGTAATTGTAGATAATCTTGCTACGGGAAACATAAAAAATGTGAACAAAAAAGCAAAATTTTATAAAGTTTCCGTATGTGACAAGAAAAAAATAGACGACATATTTAAAAAAGAAAAGATAGATGTTGTTATACATCATGCCGCACAGCTTGATGTAAGGAAATCAGTTGCGGATCCTTGTTTTGATGCGGATGTAAATATAAAAGGTACATTAAATATTTTGGAAGCATGCAAAAATACAAAAGTAAAAAAAATAATATTTGCATCTTCAGGTGGAACAATTTACGGTGAGTGCGGTGCAAAAGCTCCGGATGAAAAAGCATTTGCTAACCCTTTATCACCATACGGAGTTGCAAAACTTTCAGTAGAACACTACATAAAAACATATAATTCTTTATATGGATTGAAATATACAATATTAAGATATGCAAATGTTTACGGCCCGAGACAAGATACAAACGGTGAAGCAGGTGTAGTTGCTATATTTATAGGAAAAATGTCTCAAAACAAGGAAATTTTTATTTTCGGCAACGGTAAGCAATTAAGAGATTATGTTTATGTTAAAGATGTTGTTTCGGCAAATATAAAATCTTTGACAAAAGGTAATAATGAAGTTATAAATATAGGAACAAACAAAACTACAACTGTAACAAAATTGGCTCAGGAATTGTCTAAAATTACAGGTTATAAGAAAAAACCTGTGTTTAAACCTAAAAGAAACGGAGAATTATTTAAAAGTTTCTTGAATATTTCAAAAGCAAAAAAAGTTTTGGAATGGGAACCTAAAGTTGCTATAGTTGAAGGTTTAAAAAATACAGTTGAATATTTTAAAAGCATTAAATAAAATTGTTTTTTTATAAGTATTTTAATAAAATATAAATATAGTTAAATAAGGAGAAAAATCATGAGAAAAAATATAATATTTATTAGTTTTGTTGTATTGGGGCTGTTTATATATTGTATCGATACGGCACAAGCAAGAAGTAATAAGTTTTCTAATGAGCCGATGGTAGAAGAACAAACTTTGCAGGAATTGTGCGAATTTGCCTCTTTTTCTGAAGTAAAAGATGCAATTCTTGCCGGTCAAGATGTAAACGGTCAAGATGAAAAAGGAAGAACACCTTTAATGGCTGCATGTCAGGGAAATTCCAGTGCTGAAATGATGCAATTATTGTTATCTTATGGAGCAAGAGTTAATTTAACGGACAATAAAGGCAGAACAGCATTTATGTATGCAGCACAATATGATAGTTATGAAAAAGTATTTAAAGAACTCTTAAAAGCCGGAGCTCTTGTTAATGTAAAAGCAAATGATGGAACAACAGCTTTAATGTTAGCTTGCGAAAACACGGATACACCATCAATTGTATCTTTAATTATAGAGGCAGGTGCAGATGTTAATGCAAAAGATTATGATGGGTATACTGCCATTGATTATTCAAAAAGCAATGAAAGATTTGGTGATATAATAAAAAATCTTCTTATAGCTGCAGGTGCTAAGAAAAAGTAATGGATAATGAAAAATTATCTGTAGTTGCTTTAAATACCATTGTA
>JAEEGK010029112.1_pt1 | contig 11037 bp, 8 predicted proteins | sample 8958771 | NCBI WGS metagenome assembly JAEEGK01 (sample SAMN16246547, study PRJNA631951) | gut metagenome | biome: gut microbiome; feature: rumen; material: SC-attached | host: Bos | place: Iran: Karaj | collected 2018-10 | reverse complement strand
CATTGGAAATACAGCCAGGGGATACAACAACATTTAATATGGAAGATCTTGAAAATGAAATTTAGAAAAAATTCGGATGCCTCCTAGGAGAAGGAGATGCATCACCAGCTTATGACTATAAATAAACTAGTAATTAAAATTAATCAAAACAAAATCTAAGCATAAATTTATTTTTTAATAATTTAATTTTTAATTAAAATAAAATATTTTAATAGATATAATGGGGATTGGGGATTCTGCCGAATCCCCAATCCTAAATCCCATTCCCCATTATATCTATTAAAATATTTTATTTAATTAGATATTGAATTATTAAAAAATTAATTAATTCTTAGGTTTTGTTGTTTTTTATTTGATTAATTTTAATTACTAGTTTATTTAAACAACTTAACGTCCAATCGTTTCTGTTGCTGTTTTTGTTGTGGAAACTGTTACTACTACTGTTTGTTTTCCTACTGTTTGTCCTCCTGCTGCTCCTCCTTCTCCTTCTCCTTCTCCTTCTCCTTCTCCTTCTCCTTCTCCTTCTCCGTCTCCTCCTTCTCCGAAGAGGTATTTGTATTTTTTCCAAATTTCATCTCCAAGATCTTCCATATTAATTGTTGTTGTATCCCCTGGCTGTATTTCCAATGCATCTAACAAATTGATAAACTCTTCATCTTTAAATTGATAATCACCAAAGCCAGGATAATTTAAAGAACATTCTTTTTTCACGCCATTTTCGAAAGGACATATTTCTATTTCAATTTTTGTTTTCGTCCATTGACAAATTGTATATTCCACTTTGCTTGTAGTGTCGTCATTTGTCTCATCAATTAAGATTAATGTTCTTTCTTTAAACTCTTGATTATTTGCATTATTTGCTAAAATTAAAATTTATGTTGCTGTCATAAGTAATAATAATATTAAAAGCACAAAAACATAAATATTGTTTTTATCCATTTTTCTTTTATTTGTAATTAAAATTAATGATTTATTAATGATGTATTTGTTAATTATTTATTTTGTCAATTAATTTTAATTATTAATTTTTTTTTTATTTATTATTTTTTTATATTTATTTAAATAACATTTTTTTATAATATTTTTATTTTATAATTTATTCTTATTTAATTTTTTTTATTTTGAATCTTTAAAAAATACAATTTTTCAAATTAAAAATTATAAAAATGCTTCAACAAAGCCAACAGCCATTGTAGTTCCTTCAGCTCTTAAAGCAATTCTTCCAAGAGCTTTAATATTTTTATATAACTCAACACAAATTTTATTATCACATTCAACAACAATATCAGCATAAAAATTTTTAGGAATAAAAATAGTATTTTTTTTCTCAACACTATTATCCTCATTATATATTTTCAATATTTTCTTAATAGAAATTTGTACTTTTTGACTTTGTAAATGTAAAAATAATTTTTGTCCAATTGAAATAGGACATTTAATATCTAAAGTTTTAACTTGACATTGAAATAAATTAACAACAGGAATAGGATAATCAACAGAACATAAAACAGAACCTTGTTTAAATTCTTCATTAGAATTCTTATCTAAAGTAAGTAAAATTTCTGCTTGTTGACCACTTTTAACAAAATCGACTTTTTCTTTATTAACATTCATAGTTTTAATTTTAGTTTTAATTCCATTTGGTAAAATAATATATTCAGTTTTTTCAAATAAAATACCACATTCTAATTTACCAAATAAAGAAATACCATTCATTCCATTAATTGTATTATTACCATAATCATTAATAATAAATCTAACAGGAGCATCATCATTTTTTAAAGGAGAATCTAAATTATCAATAACTTCAATTAAACAAGGACCAGTATACCAATTAGCATGATTTTTAATATGTTCAATTAATCCATCTCCAGTTAAACCACTAATTGGAATAAAAAAAATATTATTTTCTTCAAAACCAAGATTTAATAAAAATGGATTTAATTGATTAACAATATAATCAAATCTTTCTTTACTCCAATTAAATAATTCTAATTTATTAATTGCACAAATTATTTGTTTAACTCCTAAAGTTTTAGCTAAAATAACATGTTCTTTAGTTTGTCCATTTTTAAAGAATCCTGCATCAAAAGCACTTTTACCAGAATCAATTACTAAAATTGCAGCATCAGCAAGTGAAGTACCTGTAATCATATTAGGAATAAAATCTCTATGACCAGGAGCATCCATTGCATAAACATTTTTATTTTTAGTTTTAAAATTTTTATATCCAATATCAACAGTTACTCCTCTTTCTCTTTCATCATTTCTTTCATCAGTTGCCCATGCAAAATGCATTTGTGATGTTCCTGTTTTTTTATATAATTTTTGAATGTTTTGTATTTGCTTTTCATCAATTTCTTTTAATAAATATAATAAATGACCTATTAATGTTGATTTACCACTATCAACATGACCTATTATTACTATATTTATATCATTTTTTTTATTGTTTTCATTATTTAGATTTTCTATATTTTTATATGGAATTTTTGGATATTTCATATTGTTTAATTCTAATGCTGTTTTTTCTGATTTATCTTGTTTTTCTTTTTTTTGATTTAGGGAAGTTTGGTTTTTTGAATCGGAGGTTAATTGATTTTGTGGTTTTTCAGTTTTTTGATTTTGGGGTTTTTGAACTCGTTGATTTTGGGATTGTTTGTTTTTTTTTTTTAAATCTTTGTATACTTCATCTTCTTCATAATATTCTTCGTCTTCATATTCTTCATCATAATAATCGTCTTCGTATAATTCATCTTCATAGTCATTTCCTCCTTTTCTCATCTTTTTTTTTTTGGTTTATTAATTTTATTTTAATTATTTTTTTTTAAATACAATTTTTTTTTTATTATTGTTTTTTTATTTAAAATAATTTTTTAAAAAGATAATAAGAAAAAATAAATATTTAAGAAATGAAATATTTTAATTTGTTATCTTTCTTGTTTTTTATTTGGTTTAAAATAAAGAAAGTTAATTTAAAAGAAGAAAATTTAATTTTAAAAAATAATATCTTACAATCAAGTAATGAAGATGATGACTCAATTAAATTAGAACCATATAAAATAGAAAAACTTTTATTTGAAGGTGATATTAAATTAGTATATAATTGTAATGGTATCTGCAATAAAATTTATTTTTCTATAGATAAAGAAAATATTTATGGGTTATCAATTAAGATTTATGAAAGTAGTAGCAATAAAGAATATATTTTCTATTCTGCAGTTAATATTACAAAAAATCAAATAGTAAATTTAGATTTTGAAAATTCTACTAAAGTTTATTTTGTGATAAAATCACTTTATAAAAAAAGAAAGGAAAATAATATTTACGTTTTTCACGAAGGAGTAACAGTAGTCAATGTTTTTTCATATCTTGATAAAAATTTTTGTTATAAAATACCAAAATTAAATAATCTTTCTTTTAATTTTGGGACTTTATATGATGGATATACTTTTCTACATCTTCAATCAATTAATTCAAAACGAAATATTAAGTACACATTAAAATCTGGAAATGAAACTAAGAATTATAATGAAAAAAGCTTAAATAAATATTTTAATTTAACTAACAATTCTATTCTTTCACTTAGTTTAGAAAATGAAAATGAAAATGAATTTATTGATTTAGATATTTGTTTAGATTTATTTGAATCATATTATATAAATATTACAAAAGAGTCAAGTGAATATTCTAGAATATTAGTTTCTCCTGGAGGATTTTTATTTTATTCTGGGATTGATAATATTAAAAATATTGGATATTTTTTATTAACTTTAAATTATAATAAAGAACCTTTTAATATAAGTGTTGAATGTAAAATATCTGATGATGAAAATGATGTTAATTCAGATTTCAATGATTTTAATTTAGATAAAGATAAATGTGAAATAATAAAAGATAAATTTAATTATGAAAATTATCATATTTATTTTAAAGTAAATGAAAATAAAGAAAAAAAACATAGAATAATTTTGATGAAAGTAAATATTAATAAAACAACTAATTTTGCAAAACAATATTTTTCAATATATAAAAATTATCCAACATTTGAATTAAATATGGAATCTAAAGAAAGGAATATTTCTTTATCAAAAAATCCTTATTTTTTCCAAATAAATTTATCAAATAAAATATATGATCATTACTCACAAATATTATTATTAACTAATGAAGATAATACAATGAATATAATTAAAGGAGAATTTACAAAGGAGAATTATGATAAAATAGATGAAAATAAAATAGAATATATTCAAATATTAAATATTCAAGAATTAAAAAATTCAAATATAAATATATTAACAATAATGTTTCATACTGCAGTTTCTCATCAAAAAGTATTTTTTTATTATAAATGTTATACAGATAATGTTCACTTTATAATAAATAAAGAAAATATTGTTAAAAATATTGATTACAAAATTGAATTAAATGATTGTGTAAATGGAAAATATTATTATTTTGGAATATATAAAAAGAGAAATGAAAATATTGCTTTTATAGATTATCTTTATGGAATAGGAGAAACTTATCATTCAAGTCATATGGATCCTTTATCTTTAGAACAAAAATTTAAATATAAAAAATTTAATGATTCTATATCTCCTTTAACTAATTTTTCTTATAATTTTAGGCGTATCGAAATTTATAGTATTCAATGTTATTCCCCAATTTTAGCTTATTTAAGTATAAACCCTTATTTATTAGAAAAAAAAGATGGTTTAAAAGAAGGAGAAAAATTAACTTTTTATTTAACCAAAGGTAAAAATATTGATTTTAATATTATTAACAATTTAAATAATAACAATATGTTTTATTATGAAATTATTTTAAATGGTGATGAAGTTAATCTTACACTTTCAACAGATAATAATGAAAAAATAACTTATAATAAAAGTGGTGTTTATAGAAAAGAATTAAATCAGATATCAAAACTTTCTTTTATTAATAATGGAAATGATACTTATATTAAATTGAAAATTGGAAAAAAATCAGATTTTTATATTATAAATTTAAATGAAGATTCTCAGAAAGATATTAATGAAGAAAAAAATTTAATTATTAATGTTACTAGAGAAGAAAAATCTAAATTTAAAGAATTAAAAGTTTCATTTAATAATAATGGAAATAATGAGAAAAATGTATGTTTATATTTTGGTTATGGAAAATTTCCTTATGTAAATATTCCAACTGATAATTGTGTTAAATTTGAAAAAGATAAAACAAAAGAATTTGTAATTTCTTATCCATTTGAAAAAATATATGATAATAATAGTAAATCTTATTTTATGGATGATGATTTTTATTTGATTTTTGCATTTCCTGATAAAATTATTAAACCAAATATTGAAATTATTAAAAAAGAAAAGTCAATTGAGATAACAAATTATCAAAAAAAAATTAATAATAATAAGCAATTTTTAACTGATTATTATACAATAAAATCTTCAGAATATAATAAAACAATAAAAAATATGGGAATACTTTTATATATATCAATTATTAATTTAGATGACATATATAAAAAAATAAATTATACTCTTTCATATTCAAATAAAATAATTCATCAAAATGAAACTTGTTCAAATTCAAAATCAATAAGAATGTATTATAATTTCCAAGATAATTTTATAAATTATGATTTAAAAGTCACTTCAAATGTTTCATATAATATTTATTTAACTCATTTTGAAATAAATTATGATTATCAAATTAATTTTATTACTAATGATTTTTCAATAACTAAAAATGAAGACAAATTTACTTTTTATAAACTTTTCAAAGAAGAAGAAGAAACAACTTATTATTATATTACTGGTAATTCTTTAGAATCAGTTAATGATTATTCAAATCTTTCATTTAATAATAAAATAGAATATAATCAATCTGAAAATGAAATTTCTTTAACGAAAGCTATCAAAGACAAAGAATATTATTTTAATATTTATGCTAGACAAGAAAAAAATTATAAATTAATATTATTTTATGAACCATTTTATTTTAAATCTCAGGCTCAATATGGAAAACTAATTTTTATATTTGTATTAATTTTTTTCATGATTGTTTTAATTATTGTAGTAATTTTCAAAAAAGAAAAAATTGACCAAAGTGTAATAGAAGAACAAATAGAATCAGATCTTCCTTTAGTTCAAACCTAAAATAAATTAAAAAATATTTATATATTTTAAAAAATATTATATTTAGAATAAAAAAAAAATAATAAATTAAATTAATTAAAAAAAATACCATTTAAAAAAAAAAACAAATCAATAAAAAAATGAAAGGATTAAAAGGAATGGATTTTTTCCAAAAAATATCAATGGACAATGTAACACAACCAACATTAATAGGAAGTTTTTTAAGTATTTTTGCAATAATTTTAATGATATATCTTTTATTAAGAGATGTAATAGATTTTTACACTACAAAAACAAAAAGAGATGCAGTAGTAATACAAGATAAAAATCAATATGAAAAAATACCACTTCATTTAGAATTAAAATTACCAAATTTACCTTGTAATTTAGTGTCATTGGATCAAGAAGATACTTTAAGAAATCATCGTCTTGATATAAGTGATACTATTAAAAAATATAAAATTATAAATGGAAAAAATAATGAATTATTTAAATATGATAAACATAATAATTATAAAAATTTAGTTAATGCTCTTAATTCAAATGAAGGTTGTTTTATTAATGGTTATGTTGATATTTCTAAAGTACCTGGAAATATTCATTTATCTTTTCATAATTATGCTTCTGAATGGAATTCTTTAACAATGACTCATAGAAATTTAGCAAATAAAGTTAATTTAAATCATAAATTTGATGATTTTTTTTTTGGAAAAATTGGAAAAAGATTCATTTCTCGTTTTCAAAAAAAAACAAAAGGATTTTTTAGAGATAATGATTTACCAAATTTTTTAAATTTAAAAACTAAAAATAATTTTGATTATTTTATTAAAATAATTCCTTATCAATTTGTTGATGAAAATAGAGGGATTACAGAATATTCATATGAATATAGTATTAGTTATAAAGAAAGTGATTATGTTGAAGAAAGAGATGATATGCCAATTATTTTAATTAGATATGAATTTACTCCTATTACTATGAGAGTTACTATTCAAAAAAGAGATTATTTACATTTTCTTACTCATATTTGTGCTATTATTGGAGGAATTTTTGTTATTTTTTCTATTGTTAATAAAGTCTTTGTTGGAATGTGTGATTTTTCTTATACTCAAGTTTCTCAGAATAATTAGTTTTTTATATTTTTTTAAATTATTGATTTTTTTTTTGTTTTTTTTTGGAAATATTTATTAATTCTTTTTATAATTAATGCAACTTTTATAAAAATAAAGGTAATTGTTTTTTTATAAATTTTGAATTTTTGAAATGCATTTTTATATCACTTAAATCAAAATTAATTTATGAAAATAATTATAATAAATTAAAAAAATTCTTATAATTTAATCTTACAGAATAAATGGATAAAAATATTTTTTAATATATTACTGAAGTAAATTTAATATTATAGAAATAAATTATTTATTAATAATATAAAAATGGGAAATGAAAATTATGCATGTACATGTATAAAAAATATGGGTCAAGGGAGTATAATAGTAGATAATAATAATGACTCAGATAATATTTTAAATAAACTAAATGATATAAATGAAATAAATGAAAAAAATAAATCAAATTCTGTAATTTTGAAAAATCAAATGGTAAATAAATTAAATGAAATAGAAAGAAAAAAAGAGAAAAATAAAATGTATCAACATGAAGAAAGTACAGAAGGAGGAATGAATGGAAATATTGAAAATAAAAAAGAAGATAAAAAGAAAAAAACTCAATTTTCAAGACAATCATCAGAAAAAATGTATACAGATATTAGTAATAATAATTCTCAAAAGAAAAATAATATAATTAAACCAAAAAATTATAAAACTATTTTAATTTATGGTGGAAATGAAACTGGAAAAACAAGTTTTGTTTTAAAAGTTTGTAATAATAAATTTGATGTGTTTTACATTCCAAGTTTTTCAGATGAAAGAACTAATAAAAGTATGATGTTAAATCAAAAAAAATTTGAATTACAATTTATTGTATCAAATGATACTTCAAATATTCAAGATGCTGATTGTTATTTAATTTTTTATGATTTAACTTCTTTGGCAAGTTATAATTATGCTAAAAATTTAATTATTGAAAAAATTTCTAAATTTAATTATCCTATTTTTTTAATTGGGAATAAATGTGATTTAAGAAATAAAATCAATTTAAATGACTTAAAAGATTTTTGTAAAGATTATAAATGTGAAGAATTTAAAATTTCAATTAAAGATTATATTGGTGTTTCTTCTGTTTTAAAAAAATTTGGTGAAATTTTTGATTATAATGAATGTGATTAGGGAATTTTTTTAAATGATATATTTAGAAAGAAATTAATCAAGGTAATATATTTTTGTACAATCTAAAATTAATTTAAATATTTTCATATAATGTCATATATATAGAATAAAATTTAATAATCAACTTTGTAATATTATATAAAATATTTGTTAAATTTTAATTCTTTAAAAATATTTGGGATTTATAAGTATATTAATATTAAATTATTTTATATTTTTTTTTCATTTTTATTAAATAAAGTTCTATATCCATTTTTTTGGTCACTTGATCTTGTTCTTTTATTCTTTGCAAATCTACTTGTAAATAATTGATTATTATTTGCAGTATATGGAAAAATTTTTTCTGGTTGTTTTATAATATTTATTTTACTTCCATCATAAATACCATCTATTAAAGGAATATTATGTAAAAATCTATCTAATTTAAAATTATTATCTGTTATACTAAAAGTTTTAATTTTTTTTAAATTATTTCTTTGAAATGTAGATTCTGAATTTTTTGAAAATAAAGGATTTAAATTTCTATTTTCTTTTAATCTTTTCATAAATTCATCAGCTTGAAATAACGTTCTTTCATTTCCTAATGATGACATTTAAATTTATTTTTTTTATTTTGAATAATATAAAATATATAATATTATATTAAAATAAGAAAATGAAATTAAAAAATGAGTAAGTTAGAATATTTTTACTTTTTAGAAATCAATCTCATAATACACATATAATAAGTTGTTCTTCAATTTCAAATCATTCTTATAAATTCACTGAAGGATATTTTAATAAAAATAATGATAATAAAGAAGAAATAATTATTGGTTCTAAAACAATAATTTTATCTAGAAATAATTCAAATATTGAAAGTAAAATAAATGATATTTTTGAGAGTATTAAAAATAGTCAAATAAAAAACAAATATTTAAATAATAATTTTTTGAGTGATAGTGATTTTGATAATGATAATTTTAGTAAAAATGATAATATTAAATTCAAGGATAATGATAAATTAGCTAATAATTCTAAAAAAGAAATAAATAAAGATATGAATAAAAAATTTCATAAAATTAAATTTAAACAATTTAATAATTCAAAGACATTAAATGAAATCATTTTATTTAATAATTTCAGTTATATTTCAACAAAAGAAAATAAACAAATAAAAAATAATAAAAGTTATAGTGAAAAAAAGCAAAATATAATTAAAATTGATAATATAGAAATAAAAGATACAAATTCATCATTTACATCTAAAAGTTTTTTAAATGAAGTAAAAAACTTTTTAGGAAATGAAAATTTAAATAAATCAGATATTGAAATATTAAAAAAGAATTTAAATAAAGGATTAAGGAAAAATAAAAGTGTTCAATCTAGTTTAAAGAAAAATCTCTGTTTATCTTTGAATTCTAATAATTTTTATTATCCATTTTCCCAAAAATTAACAATAAAAAATAGAAAAAATGGTATTTCAGGTGGAGATTTATCAAACTCAATTAATGAAAGAAATAAAAAAAAATTAATAGATAAAATAAAAAAGTCAAAGAATTTATATTTTAATAAGAATAAAGGAAATTCAAAAAAAGAAACAATTCAAATTAAAAAACTAAACTATAACACTTCTTTAATAAAATCAAAAAAAAATGAAAATAAAAAAGAGTTAAATAATAGTATTTTAAATAAAAAAACAAATAATGAAAAAGGAAATTATAAATCATTATTTTCAAATCAATTACATAAAATTCGGAAAAAAAGTTTAACAAATAAATTAAATAATGAAGATGAAGATTTTAGTCAATTAAGAACAAATTCAAAATCTGGAAATTTAAAAACTAAAACTTCACTTTTACATAATTCACTTATAAGGGAACAAAGTGAAGGAAAAAAGAATAAAAAAAATTATAAATCATATAGTAGTTTAATGTGTAATGATATTATTAAAGAAAGTAATGAAATTAATAGTTCTCCTAAAAAATCAAAAAATAAATATGGAATTAAATTAAGTAAAAAATCTTTTCATAAAAAATTACCTTTTATTAATAGTAATAATAATTATAAAAATCTAATTTTAAATCAAAATGAAAAAAAAAAAAAAAAATTATCATTTTTTAGTTTCATTAAATAAACATATGTTTGAAAAAAAAAAGAAAAATATTAAAATGAATCAAGGTCTTAATTTTGGTTATGAATATTGGAAAGAAAACCAATTAAGATTAAATCAAATTTTGAAAGAAAAAATTAATAATAGCAAATTATTAAATAATTCAATCTCTCAACCTTTATTATTTAATAATACTAATAATGAATTAGATAATTATAATAATAATTTAATAAGTATTAATAGAAAATGTAAATTAAATGAAACAGATTTTTTTATGAACATTAATGATAATTCTTCCTTAAATTGGACGGATAGAATTTTAGGAAATAATTTTGGAAAAACAATTAATGATAATAGAATTTTTAATAGAAGAATTTTAAAATTTGATATGATTCATCAAAAAAATTGTGATAATTTAAATAATTTTAGTAATCAAAATCAAAATCAAGATTCTATAATTCTACATTATCCATCAATTTTTACATATTTTAAAGAATGAATATATTATAAATTTTTTGTATAA
>JAEEGK010029110.1_pt1 | contig 11038 bp, 8 predicted proteins | sample 8958771 | NCBI WGS metagenome assembly JAEEGK01 (sample SAMN16246547, study PRJNA631951) | gut metagenome | biome: gut microbiome; feature: rumen; material: SC-attached | host: Bos | place: Iran: Karaj | collected 2018-10 | reverse complement strand
CGCCCTTCCCGCCGTAGCGCTTCTTGTCGCCGTCGCGGAGCTCGAGGGCTTCATTCTCACCGGTGGAGGCGCCAGAGGGAACGGCGGCAACACCAACAAAACCGGAATCAAGGGTAACTTCAACTTCAATGGTAGGATTTCCGCGGGAATCCAGGATCTCTCTACCGAATACGGATACGATCTGCATAATGTTATAGTATTAAAAAATTTGCGTCACATCTTGGATGCGGCGCAAATTTACGAATTATTTAGCAGAAAAGGAAGTTTTACCGGAGGGTTTCGTCCTTTTCCAGCAGGTATTCGGCAATTTGGACGGCGTTGAGGGCCGCGCCCTTGCGAATTTGGTCTCCGGTGAGCCAGAGGGTGATGCCGTTGTCCTCGGCCAGGTCCTTGCGGATGCGGCCCACATAGACATCGTCTTTTCCGGCCGATTCGATGGGCATAGGGTACACATAATTCTGGGGATCGTCCACCAGGGTTACGCCGGGAGCGCCTTCCAGGGCTTTCCGGATATCGGCCACTTCCAGCGGCTTCTCCGTCTCCAGCCAGACCGACTCCGAATGGGAACGAAGGGAAGAAACGCGGACACAGGTGGCCGATGTACGGACGTCGCTGTGCAGGATCTTGCGCGTCTCGTTGAACATCTTCATCTCTTCCTTGGTGTAGTCATTCTCCGTCATCTTGTCAATCTGGGGAATCACGTTGTAGGCCAGCTGGTGCGGGAACTTCTCCACCGTCTTCACCTCGCCGGTCTCCACAATTTCGCGGTACTGCTGCTCCAGTTCGGCCATGGCAGCCGCTCCGGCGCCGCTGGCGCTCTGGTAGGAGCTCACGCGGATGCGGCGGATGTGGCTCAGCTTTTCGATGGGCTCCAGCACCACAACCATCAGGATGGTGGTGCAGTTGGGGTTGGCGATGATGCCGCGGGGCCTTCTGAGGGCATCTTCCGCATTGCATTCGGGTACTACCAGAGGAACGTCTTCGTCCATCCGGAAGGCGCTGGAATTGTCAATCATCACGCAACCGTACTTGGTAATATCCTCGGCAAACTCCTTGGAAGTACCGGCACCGGCCGAAGTGAAGGCGATGTCGATGTCCTTGAAATCGTCGTTGTGCTGAAGCAGTTTCACTTCGTATTCCTTTCCGCGGAACGTGTACTTTCTTCCCGCAGAACGCTCGGACCCGAAGAGGACGAGATCGTCCAGGGGGAAATTCCTCTGGGCCAGAATGCGGAGGAACTCCTGCCCTACCGCTCCGCTTGCACCTACAATGGCTACTCTCATTTTTCTTTCTTGTTAGACCAGGCTTCCGATCAACTTCTCACGGTCTCCGTAGAGCATATCGATGACCGGAATCTCGATGGTGGTATAGCAACCCGGCTGCTGCTTCATGGAGGCACGCGCCACATTCACGAGAACCTGTGCCGTGAGGGCCGGGTTGTTGATTTTCATATCAAACTCAAAATATTGGTTGTGCGTTTTTCCGCTCACGCCGTTTCGGACCAGATTCACCCCGTGGGCCACATCGTTGAGGGCGTCCACGCTCTCTACGGGGATCACGTGGGTTTCATCGTGGGCAAAGTAAGGGTCACTCTTGATGGCCTCGGTTACTTTCTCGAGGGAGGCGCCTTCTTCCAGTTCCACATACACCATCCGGCGGTGAATGCCTTCGCCGGTGGGGATGGTCATGGAAAGGGCTTCCTTCACGCCTTCCTTGGAACGGGCGCAGACGGAATGGCCCATAGACCGGCCCGGGCCGAAGTTGGTATAGGTGAGGCCGCGGGGAGCCATGCTCTCCATCAGGGCACGTACAATGGAGTCGGTGCCGGGGTCCCATCCGGCCGATATGATGGCCACCGCCTTGTGGGCCTCGGCCAGCGGCTTCAGGGCCGCCCGGTAATCCAGGATGGACGTGTGGATGTCGAACGAATCCACCGTATTGATGCCCAGGGCCAGATACTCTTTGGCATATTCTTCACAAAGACGGGACGGCGTGGCGAGGATGGCCACATCCACTTTTCCCAGTTCCCGGATATCGGAGACTACCTTATAAGGAGCCAGTTCCGGAAAGCCTTCCTTGGAGGGAACACGGCGGACTACACCCACGCAAACCATATCGGGAGCCGTTTCAATGGCATCCAGCGCATATTGACCAATATTTCCGTAGCCAATGATGGCCACTCTGATTTTTTCCATAATCCTTACAAATTTACAACAATTCACTAAACTCGTGCACTCCCTGGAGACCTTCTGTCATCAAAGCGGCCACCACCGCTCCTTTGGCCAGTCCCTCGCGGGAGAATGCTTCGTGCCGAAGCGTGAGTTCATCACAGTCCGATTTTAGGGTAAGCGTATGGATGCCGGGCACCTCTCCCTCGCGGACGGAAGAGATGACGGGCTTTTCTCCCAGGGCCTTCTCCACCAGTTTTCCCAGCGTAATGGCGGTGCCGGAAGGGGCGTCCAGCTTATGGATATGGTGGATTTCCTCAATGGAAGGCTCATAGCCGGCGCCTTTAAGGAGGACCGATGCCTTGGCGGCAGCCGCAAAAAGGGCATTCACGCCCAGGGAGAAGTTGGAGGCATAGATAAGAGGCGTGCCGGCTTCTTCGAAGGCGCGGCGGACATCGGCCTGGATCGCATTCCAGCCCGTAGTACCCACCACCGCGGCTTTGAAATGCCGGGCGATGAAGGCATAGTTGGCCCGGAAAGCGTCCGGGGTGGTGAAATCTATGCAGACACATTCTTTGGCCACTTCGGGATCCGTGGCCGTAATGTTTTCGCTGGCTTCCACCAGCTGGATGCCCCGGCTGAGGAGCTCCTTCTCAATCATATGTCCCATACGGCCGTAGCCGCTGATAATCACTTTAATCATGCCACAGTTGATTCAGGGTTTGTTGCATCAGGGCTTCCGTAGATTCCTGGGCCGTCACCAGCGGCAGGCGGAGGCTGTTTTCCATCAGCCCCAGCTGGGCCATGGCCGCTTTACCGGGGATGGGGTTGGGTTCCACGAAGAGGTTCTTGAACAGGTCGCTCATCCGGGCGTTCAATTCTTCGGCCCGCTTCCAGTCCCCGCTCTGGGCGGCGTGTACAAACAACGCCATCTCCAAGGGGGCCACGTTGGAGGCCACGGAAATGACTCCGTGGGCGCCCTTTTTCATCACGGCCAGGGTGTCGTCGTCGTTTCCGGACAGCACGCTGAAGCCGGCCGGAGCGCCTTCGATGATTTTTTGGATCTGGTCCCGCTTGCCGGAGGCCTCTTTCACGGCCACGATATTGGGAACATCATGGGCCAGGGCCAGGGTGGTTTCGGCTTCGCAGTTGGTTCCCGTACGTCCCGGTACATTGTATAGGATGATGGGCTTGTCCGTTGCTTCGGCCAGGGTCTTGAAATAGGCGTAGATGCCGCGCTGCGGGGGCTTGTTGTAGAAAGGCACCACCACCAGGTAGGCATCGGCCTCCTTAAGCACTTCCATATTGGCCAGCGTGCCGTGTACACTGTTGGTGCCCACGCCCACCACCACCGGGCGTCCGGCGGCGTGCTCTTTTACGGTATGAAAAACCAGGAGCCTCTCTTCATTGGACAGGGTGGGCGTCTCTCCCGTCGTTCCCAGGGGAACCAGGAAATCGATGCCTGCCTGTACCTGACGTTCCGTAGTGGCCATCAGGGCCGCTACATCCACCTTTCCGTGGCGGAAAGGGGTAAACATGGCCGTTCCGCAGCCTTTTAACACGATATCCATCATCCAAAGAGCGTTTTACTTAAAGAACGGAGCGTTGCCGCTTTGTCCTCCTCCCTGACCAGGAGGGAAATGTTATAATTGCTGCCGCCATAGGAAACCATTCTCACCGGAATATCCTTGAGGGCGCCCATTACCTTGGACTCGAAGCCGCAGTTGGCCCAGTCCATATCGCCCACCACGCACACGATGCACATATCCAGGTCTACCGAAACGGTGCCGTACTGCTTGAGGTCGTGTACAATCTCGCTCAGGTAGCGGGTGTCGTCAATGGTCAGGGACACGCCCACCTCCGAGGTGCAGATCATATCGATAGGGGTACGGTAGGTCTCGAAGATTTCAAAGACCTTGCGCAGGAAACCGTGGGCCAGCAACATTCGGGAAGACTTGATCTTGATGGCCACGATGTTGTCTTTGGCGGCCACGGCCTTGATCACGCCCGAATCCGGAGCACTGTCAATCAGGGTGCCCGGAGCCTCCGGTTCCATGGTATTGAGCAGACGCACCGGGATGTTGGCATACCGGGCGGGGAGGATGCAGGTGGGGTGCAGGATCTTGGCTCCGAAATAGGCCAGCTCGGCCGCTTCGTCAAAATGCAGATGACGGACGGCCGTGGTGTTCTCCACCACGCGGGGGTCGTTGTTGTGCAGGCCGTCGATATCGGTCCAGATCTGGATCTCATCGGCCCCCGTTACTGCGCCTATGATACAGGCCGAATAGTCCGAGCCGCCGCGCTGGAGGTTATCTACCTCGTCGCGGGCGTTCATACAGATGTAGCCCTGGGTGATGTATAAATCGGCCCCATTTTCCTTTTCCAGGAGCTGGGCCAAAAGGCCTTTGATGGCCTCCATATCGGGTTCTCCCTGGGCGTCCGTCCTCATAAAGGAAAGGGCCGGCAGCAGCTTGACGTTCACGCCCTGCTCTTCCAGATAGGTGGTCATCAGGAAGGTGGACATCAGTTCTCCCTTGGAGAGGATGATCCGTTCCTGTATGTCGCCGAAGGGCTCCTCGGTGATGTCCGAGAGGGCCTTGAAGACGCCGTCGATGTAGGCCTGCGCCTTCTCGATGCTTTCTTTTTGGGAAAGCAGTTCCTTGATGACCGCGTTATACTTTGCGTGCAGGGATGTGATGGTATCCCTGGCTCCGTCCTGGTTCCGGCTGTACAGATAGCCGGCTATCTCTACCAGCGTATTGGTGGTGCCGGACATGGCCGACAAGACCACGATATCCTTCTTTCCGGCGGTAATCAGGCGTGCCACCTCCTTGAAACGCTTTGCGCTTCCAACAGAAGTTCCGCCGAATTTAAGTACTTTCATCTTGAATAGAAAAAGAATACACTACTGAACTTAACCGGCACAAAGGAACACAGAATAAATGAAATATGCAAACTTTTTGAGAAATTTTTGTATAAATTGTTGTTTTATTCGCTAATATTCAAATTTATTCATTATATTTGTGTCGCTAAAAGAACCAAACCATGCAGAACATCAAATCCCGCCAGCAGGCCCTGCTGGAGATTGTGGGCAAGGAAACCCTCTTCAGCCAGGAAGAACTCATTGAGAGAATGAGCGCGCGCGGCATCGCCACCACCCAGGCCACGCTGTCCCGCGACCTCAAGGCCCTGCACATCCGCAAACTCCCGGGAGAGGGCTACCGCCTCCCCCAGACCGTAACGCGCGAGGCCGCCTCCCCGTCCGTCGTCAACGGCATCATCCGGCTGGAAATCTCCTTCCCGCTGGCCGTCATCCGCACCCAGGAAGGCTACGCCGCCGCCGTAGCCACCTATCTGGACCAGCATCCCACGGACTCCATTCTGGGAACCCTGGCCGGAGACGATACCGTGCTTCTGGGTCTGCGCCAGGGCTACACGCCCAAGCAGGTTCTTGCCGCCCTCGAGCAGTGCATGCCCGGCATCCTGAGCCGGGCCACCTATCCCACTCTGGGATAAAAAAACCGGAGCGGGTCTCACGACTCGCTCCGGGGGCTACAGATCATATCAATATTTAGTTTAACTAATCTGTATTCTCTGTAACTAATTAAAATTAAAGTACGGGAGGAACGCACTCGTCTGCAGGGATCACGCCTTCCGTATTGTCGGCCACATCCCACCACAGACGGCTGTTCACGTCGTCTTTACCACCGTTCAGAAGCTTGACAGCCTCCTGGTAGTTGGCGTTGTTGTACTTTACATCCGTATCGGCATAGAAGCCCAGACGGTAAGGATAGTGCATATTGCCACTGTCGGCGGCACCGGGACCTACAGGCAGCTTGGGGATGTCCAGTCTGCGCCAGTCGGCCCAGGCTTCCACACCGTCAGACATATAAGAGGCAATCCAGCGCTGGATGGCAATCTGCTCCAGGCCCTTGGCGGCGCTGTAGGCGACGGGGGCGCTGGCGATGTAGTCGGCGGCACCATCGGCCCCCCACTGATCGAAGGAGGTGGCGATGCCTTCCTCATACAGGGCCTTGGCGTCGGCGGGGATCCAGCCACGGTATGCAGCTTCAGCCTCGGTGAGGATGACGCGGGCGGCCGGGATGACGGGGACCGTTGCAGTCATTCCGATCAGGTTGCTGTTGATGGAGCAGCATACAGTGGTCCAGGCATTGACGGCGTCATTGGTGGCAAGGCCGAAGGGAACACCGTAGAAGGAATCGTAGGAGTCGCGGGGGAACTTGTCCTCGGGGCGTTTGCCACGATAGCCTTCGATGTCGAAGTATTTGAACATACGGTTGTCCTTGAAAGCCTTCATCTGGTCCACGATGAACTTGTTGGGAACGGCGTTGAAACCGGCACCGGAGTAATCCGGGCTTACCCAGTAGTAGAGGCGGTTCCAGGTGAGGTCGTCGTAGGTGTAGGTGAAGCTGTCTTCGTCGCTTTCCATACCGCCGTCGGCATAGGCGGCTGCGAAGCGGGCCTTACCGTTGGTGGGATCCACATCGGCCATCTTGATGGCCAGGAGCATACGCAGGGAAGCGTTGAATTTCTTCCACTTGGCGATGTCTCCACCGTAGAGGATGTCGGCGGCACCGTCCAGGTCCTCATTCTCCTTGAACTGGGCATAAGCCTCTTTGAGCATGGAGTCCAGGCCTTCGTAAACCTTGTCCTGGGCATCGTACTTGGGCGTCCAGTTGTCATCGCTCAGGCCCTGGAAGGCCTCGGTGAACACGATGGGGCCCACGATGTCCGTCACGGACATGAAGTAGAAGGCGGAGAGGGTCTTGGCCACGGCAATCTGGTTGTCGTTGGAACCGAAAGCCATTACGTTGGAACCATCCTTCTGCTCCTCGTCCTCGTTCATTTCAATGATCTGATGGAGGTTACGGAGGGCATAGAGGTAGATGGTGCTTACCGTAGAGTAGGTAGCGGTAGTGGCCAGGGGACCGTACTGGTTGTTCTTGGACTCGGAAAGATAGCCGGGCCATTCCTGCTGCCAGGGGTCATAGCCGTTGGTCGCATTGCCCAGCACGAAGTAAGGGACATAGGTGCAGGCCGACGTGAACAGGTAGTTAGTGAAAGCCGTCGAAGGGTTATTGGGGTCCTTGTTGATGTCACCGAAATCTGCCGGGTTGCAGGCGGTTACAAGGATGGAAGCCGTCAGAACGGAAAGAAGGATATTATAGAACTTTTTCATATTGATTCCTCCTGTTTAGAAAGTGACGTTGATGGTAACACCGAAGGAGCGGGTGGACATGGCCTGACCGCCTTCGAGGAAGTTATATTCCACACCGGCAATCTCGGAAGGATCCAGGTTGGGGATGGCGGAATAGATGAGCCAAGGGTTGGTGGCAACCAGGGCTACGCTGGCCTTGGTGATGCCGATACCCATATTCTGAAGGAATTTCTGGGGAAGGTCGTACTTGAGGGAAACCTCGCGGAGTTTTACATAGGTACGGTCATATACCCAGGAGTCGCAGTCATAGTAGGCCTTGTAGTGATAATACTGGTAGGCATCTACATAGCCGTCCATAGGATTGCCTTCCTTGTCGACACCGGTCATATGGACACCACCGCCGGCGGCTACGGGCTCACGCTCGTTCACACCTCTGTCGTTCACCTTTGCGGTGGAAGCGAACATACCGGAACCGGTGCCCCACATGTTGGTCCAGGAGACCAGGCTGCCGCCCACCATGAAGTCCAGGGAGGCACCCAGGGTGAAGTTCTTGATGCGGATATCGGTGGAGAAACCGCCGGTGAACTTGGGCTGTACATTGCCTACGGTATTCTCGGTACCCAGGTCATAGACCGGACGTACATCTCCCCAAGTGGCGTTGCCCTTTTGGAGGATAGGGGTGCCGTCCTCGGTCTTGGCCCAACGGGCGTTGGAGACGATGGAGCCGATAGGCTGACCTTCGATGGCCATGTTGTACCACTCATAATAGAACTTGGTCCAGTAGATGGTGTACTTTTCGTTGGGATCGTTGGGGTCCGTGAGCTCCATCAGCTTGTTCACGTTCTTGGCCAGGTTGGCGCTCAGGTTCCAGGTTACGTCCTTGGTCTGGACCGGCGTGCCGCCCAGAACGACTTCGATACCCTGGTTGCGCACCAGACCGGCGTTGACTTTGCGGGTGGAATAACCGGCCTGAGGAAGGACGTTGGCGTCGATGATGTCGTTGCGGGTGTCCTTGCGGTAGAAGTTCACATCACCGAAGAAACGGTTGTTGAACATCTTGAATTCGGTACCAACCTCAAAGGAGGTGGAAATGGTAGGAAGCACGTTGGGGTTCTTCAGGGTAGAAGGCTCGTACATAGTGGTCTGGCCATTCTTCTTGGTGCCGATGGTATAGGTGGGATAGATCTGATAGGCGCCGATGGTGGAACCTACCTGGGCCACGGAACCACGGATCTTCCAGAAGTTGAGCCAGTGGGCGTTGATGAGCTTGGAAACCATGAAGGACAGGGAGCCGCCGCCGTAGAGGTAACCGTTGTGGTCGGCAGGGAGGCGGGAATCCAGGTCGTAGCGGATGGAACCGTCCAAGTATACGAAGTCGTCCCATCCGAGGGTAGCCGTACCGAAGAAGGAACGGGTCTTGTAATGGGTCTCGTCGTTGTTGGTGGAGTAAGTGCTGGAGGAAGCCTTCAGGTTGTAGTAATCCTTCAGGGAAAGACCGCCGTTGGTGTTGGAATTCAGGTAACGGTAGTCGTAGCGGCGGGTCTCGGCGAAGGCGGCAGCCTCAATGGAGAGTTTGTTGTCTACAAACTGGCCACCGTAGGTGAGGTAACCCTGAGCGGTGAAATCGTTGTCCTGAGCGTGGTAAGTACGGAAGTAGGAATCCCAGTTGATGGATCCGGTACCGTGCTTGGCCTCATACTGACGGGCGTTGATATAGTTGTTCACGCGGGCGCCCAACTTGATGTTGAAAGGCAGGGTGGCGTAGATATCGGCCGAGATGAGGTGGTAGTTGAAAGTGCTCTTGCTGTTGTAGTTGGCAAGGGTAGCATAGGGGTTATCGTGGAACTCAGGAGTGAGGTCGTCGATGTCGTGAATGTTCCAGGTGCGCCAGGAACCGTCGGGACGCTCCCAGTCAAAGTAATCGCGGATGTTCACATCCGTGTGGCCCCACTGGGTGAAGTCGCAGACGACGTTACCGGCGGCGCTGTAACCTTCCGTTGCAGCGTTCCGGTTCTCACGGAAGCGGTAGCGGTAGCTGATGTCGGCATTGAGCCAGGAGGTGGGCTTCAACTGCGTGGAGATGCTGAAGCTGCGGCGGATGGCCTTGGAGTTGTACATAACACCCTGACGGTCCACATTGGTGAAGGATACGCGGGTGCTCATTCCCTTGACGGACTTGGAGAAGGCGATATTGGTGGTGTTGGACCAGGCCGGGCGGGTGAGGTCACTCAGTTTGAAACGGTAGGACCAAGGTTCGGCCTTTCCATATTTCTCGGAAGTAGGATCCCAGGAGATGGCGGGACGCACCAGGGTCTTGTCATCGAAACGGGGGCCCCAGTTTTCATCGGAATAGTAGTCCATATAGTAGGTACCGTCTCCGAGGTCCATTTCACCCCATTCATCACCGAAAAGGAAGGCAGGGGAGGTCCAGTCATGGGCGTTTGCGCCTTCTGCAGCAGCGGCTTTGGAAAGGCCGGAAAGCATGGAACCACCACCGTAGAGGTTGTTCATCTTGATATGGTTGTAGTAGGTCTCAACGGCCGTGGTGTGGGAGAATTCCAGGGTGGTCTTGCCTTCCTGGGCTCTCTTGGTGGTCACGATCACGGCACCGTTGGCGCCACGGGAACCGTACAGGGCGGTGGCGGAGGGGCCTTTCAGGATGTTGATGCTCTCCACATCGTCCATATTGATGGCGGAAGCGGTAGCAATGGTACCGTCAATCACATAGATGGGTTCGCTACCCTTGGCGTTGCTGTAGGAAGTGGCACCACGGAGGACGATGGAACCTTCGTTGAAGGTGGCACCGCCGGCGCCCCAGAACTGGGCACCTGCAACCTTACCGGCCAGGGAGTTACCCATATCGGAGCTGTGGGTCATGGTGAGCTTTTCCTCGTTGATGACCTGGGCGGAATAACCGATGGCTCTCTGCTTACGGGTCAGGCCCTGTGCGGTAACAACAACCTCTTCGAGGAATTCGGCATCTACCTCAAGGGCGATGTCAATGACGGTAAGGCCGTTGACCGGAACCTGGGTGGTCTTGTAACCCAAATTGGATACAACCAGGTTACCGTTTCTGGGAACGGTGATGCTGTAGGCACCATCTACATCCGTCAGCGAATAAGCGCTGGGATTTCCCTGAACGACAACAGCAGCGCCCGGAATGGGCTCACCGGAAGCACGGTCCGTGACCTTACCCTTCACAGTGATGTTCTGTGCATTCAAGCCCACAGAAAGGGTGGCGAAAACGCACATCAGCAACAGACTGATTCTTTTCATAATCATGAAAATTTAAAAAACATAAATATTGATACAAAAAGGAATTTCTGTATCGGTACACTACTATAAAGGAAGCCGTTAAACGGACTAACCGATGCAAAGATTGAAAACATATTTCACTTTCGCAAACGCCAAAAAAGGCCAAAATCCGCTAATAGTTAAGCAGATTTGGCTTAATAAAATCCTATAAAAAGAGTTGCTAAAAAATTTACTTACGAATCGTAAATTTTAGGGGGCCGAAAATTACGATTTGAAAAATTTGCACTTTTTTGCAATTTTTACCACTTTTTTACACATCGACGGATTATTATTCGCATATTATGCACATAATCCCCATCTCCAGTATTTTCTTCGAGATAATACGAGGTCAGGGGGTGCTCCTCTCTCAGAAGCCAAAAAAGGGGCTCACCCGGTC
>JAEEGK010029108.1_pt1 | contig 11039 bp, 7 predicted proteins | sample 8958771 | NCBI WGS metagenome assembly JAEEGK01 (sample SAMN16246547, study PRJNA631951) | gut metagenome | biome: gut microbiome; feature: rumen; material: SC-attached | host: Bos | place: Iran: Karaj | collected 2018-10 | reverse complement strand
GATTTTTTATGCGGCAAAGTTTACCAGTTTGAAGGTGAATATGATGTTGCCATGCAGTTTTTTGATGCTGCGATAAAAAATGCCGAATTTTTGGATGTATATGCCGAAAAGTATGATATTTTATATCAGATGGCTGATATTGCCTTTCAGACTGGTAAAAAAACAGACTATGAAAAATATCTTCTTTTAATTTTATCTGATGATGAAAAATATTATAAAAATTCTGTATTTTATAATGCAATTATACGGACAATCAGCTCTAACGAAGATAAGGATCCTTTAAACAAGTTTTTTATGCTTTATCGTGCAGAAACAAAGTTTTATCTTAAAGCATATCAGCTTATTGCAGAGTATTATAAAGAAAATGCCCAGGGGCAGAAGGCTCTTGTTGCCGATGCAATGGCTGTTTTGTCTTCTTTTACGAGCATTTATTCTGCAATAAAAATCCGAGATCCTGAATATAATTATACTACTTTACAGGATTTTTTTGTTACTCTAACTAAATGGCATGATATTGAATTATGGCTTATAGATCATGATGTATGGAAATCTTTTACAGAATTTGCTTTATTGTGCAGGCGTTCAGGTTACGTTACCTTTGCAACTCAGATGCTTGAAGCCATAAAAGAATCCTGTAATGAACCTTACTGGAAAAAACGGGCAGAAAATCTTTTAAATTAATTTTCAATGCTATTATTTCTAATAATGAAGGCCTACGCCAATTTCAATTTCGTATTTAGAAACCTGATCACGCCATTCTTTGTTGATAAAACGTTTTGGAACTATTATTCTTCCTAAATCAACACCGGCACTTGCACGAACAACAAGGCTACGCCATTTTTGCGGGAATACAAGGAATTCAAGACCGCCTGAGTAGAAGCCGTCGTTAAGATAGAAATTTGTGCCTGTCGCCCTGTTACGAAGCAATGCAAAATCAAAGAACGGTGAAATTTGAAGTTCGCAGTTAAAGGTTTTCAAAAAATTGAAATGTTTTGAATCGGTAAAATCAAATGTGAAAATATGAATAGGCATATCCATGTTTACAACCACAGCAGAATCAGGGCGGGTAGCGTAAAGTCCGTCAATTTCAGGATTTCCTGTATCATATTTCTGATCGTCTTTTATACCGCGAAGCCTTTCGCCAACTTTTGTATGGCTGTTTTTACTTGCAAAAGCATAAGCGTCCATATTCATGCCGAGAACATGTAAATCAAGAAAGATTTTTGCTTCTGCAGAAACAAAAGGAATTATTTCATAAGTCTGTTTGTTATAGCCGATATTCTGATCAAAATCTAATGTAACGCCTTTTCTAAAATTTCCATGCCAGTTATAGCGGCCGGCAGAAATTCCATGTCCAACTTTATAAAGAGGACTGCTTAAATCTTCATTTGTTTTTTCTATTCCGTTTTTATCCCAGTTATAGGTAACAGAAGTATATGGGGTATAGTATATTTTACCGAATTCGTCTAAGTCCTGTAATGTGATTTTAATGTCAAATTTTGCATACTCAGTAAAATAAACTTCATCATCGTATTTTTCATAATCGAAGTTCTTTGAAGCACTCTGGTTAAAAGTCCATTCCAGTGCAAATTTTTCAAACGGAAGGCTGAAAAACATACCTGTTGTTAATCCGTATTCTGCTGAAGAATCTCCTACGGTATACGAAGCCGACCAGTCGTTTGTCCATTTTGCTTCAAAAGGACCGCATGGGAATGGAATGCCAAAATCTACTGATAGACCAAAGACTTTTTTTGTCTTATTTTCTTCATCATCTTTTTTAAGCTGAAAAGAAATGTCTGCGGTTAAAGTTTCAAGAGTTCCTAAAAAATTTGTATCCTTTGCCTTTATTTTAAAATTTGAACCGCTGTTGGAATTATATTTTGGGTAAGGAACTGCTAAAAAATGATGTGAATCAATTGTTTTTGCAACTATATGAACAAGGCATATATTTTCTGCATTAGCTTCATCAACGGTAAAATCAAGTTCAGAATCCTGAAAATTTCTTTCATTGTAAAAGCGCTGCCGTAAATCGTTAAAATAGTTTAAGAATTCATGCTCGTCCGGAAAAACCCGTTTTTTATCTATCTTGATTTTCTGTTCAAGTGCATACTTTTTTGTTATACCGGTAATTTCATAATCTACACTGTCAATCTTATACTGCTGTGCGAAAATAAATGAAGAAAATAATAATACAGAAGAAGCAACAAGATGTTTAATTTTCATTAGTATGCACCTTTTCCTTTTAATACAACCCAGAATGTTTTTATAATAATCCAAATGTCAATCCATACAGACCAGTTTTGGATGTAATAAGTATCTAATGTTACGCGCTCTTCATAACCTGTATCTGAGCGTCCTGAAATCTGCCACATGCCTGAAAGACCAGGCTTTACAGAAAGAATGAAATTTGAATACTTACCGTAGCGGTCTAGCTCGCTTTCAGTTACAGGGCGCGGACCAACAAAAGACATTTCTCCGCATAAAATGTTCCAGAGCTGTGGCAGTTCATCAAGGCTAGTTTTACGCAAAAACTTGCCAAGTTTTGTAACACGCGGATCATTTGTAAATTTTCTGTCTTTTTCCCATTCTTTGCGCATTTCAGGGTTTTCTGCAAGAATTTTGTCAAGCATCTGATCGGCATTTACTACCATTGAACGGAACTTCCAGCATTTTATAGTTTTGCCGTCTTTTCCTACTCGTTTGTGGCCGTAAAGAACCGGTCCTCTGGAAGTAAGTTTTACAAGGATTGCAATTAAAACAGAAACTGGAAGCACGAATGGGGCAGATAAAGCAATGAGAATCAAGTCTAATACACGTTTTGAAAAAAGGCTCTGAGGCTTGGTTAAATTATGTGTTGTAGAAAGGCCTAAAATTCCGCCTAATTCACGCATGTTTACGTTGCCTGCTATTGTCATATGTTTAGATATAGTAATTGTATAGCGGTACTTTGCCATGATATCTGAAGTATCACCTTCATATTCGCATAGAAAAGCAACTTTTATTCCAAGTTCGTTAATAGTATTCAAAAGCTCTTCTGAATCAGGAAAAACTGGGATCCCTTCAAATTCTGTATGAGTTATGTTTCTGCTGTTTACGATTACTGCCGGTTTATAGCCATAGTTAGGACATTTCTGCAAACGCTGTACTATAAAGTCTGCGCTTTCGCCAGACGCATAAATTACAGCCGGAACTCCCCACCAGGAACTTTTTGCAAAAACATGACGTGCAATTTCTCTCATGGCAGGCAGAATAAATATTGCAAACGGGCAGGAAATAAGAAGTGCTATTACTATCGCAAGTCTGTCGTCTGTTTCCATTGTTATAGAAAGGGCAATACCTATAAAACTGAAACATGAGCAGATTGCAAGATGCCTTACTTCATCAGAAGGATTGAGCATGATTCCCGGATAAAGATTTGCTGAGTAAAAAACTATAAGAATTAAAGGCAGATAAATTGAATATGTTACAAATGAACGGAAATTTATAAATGAATGGTTAATCGCATTAATTATGAAAAAGCTAAGCCCGATACAGAGCATTATTGAAAAACAGTCTACTGCCATCAATGAAACGCCGGAAGTAAAAGAGCTGGTGCGAGGATACCTTTCAGGAAAACTTTTCTTAAATTCTTCAATAGTCATAGCAAAGTCTTTTTATATTATACAAAAAAATACGCGGATATACAAGTTTTTTAATTGAAAATGCCTTCGCATCAGCTTCGGCAAGCCCATGCATTGCATGGTGCATGATAGTGCGATTCCTATACCTAAGCTATGCGTCTACCGATGTCGGGCGCCTGTCATGGTTTTATGATTTGCTTTATTTCGCTCAGTATGATTTCAGCAGTTTTTTTGTATGAATAAATTTCAGGAATATTTTCTGGCTCAGCATCGTCCAGATGTGAAAGAATTTTTTCTGCAAGATCATCGGCGTCTCCTGTTTTAAAGAATGTGACAGGAAAATCTTTATAAATTTCTTTAAATACCGGAATATCCGAAATGATTGCATTTGTTTTGCAATACAAGGCTTCAAGCGGCGGAATGCCAAATCCTTCGTAAAAAGACGGCTGTACTAAAAGTTTTGCGTTTTTATACTGTTTTTTAAGTTCTTCGTTACTGATTTTCCCTGTAAATGTTATGGCATTATCCGGCAGATTTTTAAGTTTTTCAATAACTTCATCGTCGCCGCTTCTGAAATTTACGGCATTGCCAACGATTACAAGCTGTAAATCTGGTTTTGTTTTTCGTGCAATCTCAAATGCATCAAGCAAAACAGAAAGACCTTTATGTTTTTTTATATTTCCTACAAATAAAATGGAATTATCATTGCTGCATGAATTTTCGCCTGTGTTGGAAACGGCTTCTTCTGATTTTTCATTTTTTAAAAGCCATGAAGAAATTCCGTTATAGCCTACAAGAACTGGCTTTTTGCAGTGCAAATGATGAATAATTCTTTCTTTTGAAAATTCAGAAACCGTAAAAATGGCCTTTGAATTATTTACGGCACGTAAATAGATAAGGCGTCGCAAAAAAGTTCCTGTAAATGAAGAAAGACCTTTTACGTCCAGAAAAACAACATCATGTATTGTTGAAAATACCGGAATGTTTATTCCGCCGGGAATGTTACAGTATGGTGTATAATACGCATCGCAGTTATTTATTTCTTTTAAAACATTTGACGGAAAAGAGAACATTTCTTCAAAAGAAAAAGGTTTTACATCGCAGTGGCAGAATTCTACATTCTGTAATCTGACAAAAGGAGTACACTGTTCATGTGTCCCAAGTAAAAGACACTGGTTGTTTTTTAAAAAATGTGGAATTAATTCACTTATATATGTTCCGATTCCGCCGGAACCAATCATGCGGCAGTCTATTGCTAATTTCATTTTAGCCTCTTTTTTTTATTTTGTTTTTATTTATGAAAATTTATTATTGTTTCGTTTACAGTCTGCTCAATCTGTTTCCGGAATCTTGTCTCAGAAAAAGTTGAAGCATATTCTGCAATTTTTTCAGGTGAAAGTAGTGTACCGGATTTTTCAGCTTGTTCAAAGCGTTTTATCGCTTCTTCTACGCTTGAAGTTTCCTGCTTATCAAAGAAAAGCCCTGTTTTCCCGTTGACTACGGTTTCAAGAGCTCCGCCTTTTCCGAACGCAATAACAGGTCTTCCACAGGCCTGACATTCCACCGGAATTATGCCAAAGTCTTCTTCTGCACTGAAAATCATAGCCTTGCAGCGCTGCAGGTAATCTTTTACTTCATCATCGCTGATTCTGCCTGTAAACGTAATGTTTTTATTTCCGTTTGCAAGGGCTTTAAGTTCTTTTTCACCTGAGCCGCTTCCGATTACAACCAGCTTTCTGTTAAGTTCGATGCACGCAGAAATCGCTAAATCTACGCGCTTGTATGGAACAAAACGGGAAAAAACTACATAAAAATCTTCTGCCGGTTTTCCATTTGGACAAAGTTTTTCTGTATTTACAGGCGGATAAATTACATTTGAATCACGGTTCCAGAATTTTTTTATGCGCCGTGCAATATAATTTGAATTTGCAATAAGCCTGTCTATGCGCTGGCTTGAAACAAAATCCCAAAGCCTTATTGAAGGCATCCAGCGGTCCATAAAAAATCTTGTAAGCTTTCCTGAACGCCTTCTGTAGTCAAAAAATAAATCCCATGCGTAGCGCATCGGTGTGTGGATGTAGGCGATGTGCGGCGTATTTGGCGAAGTAATTACGCCTTTTGCACAGGAAGAAGAGGAACACAAAACCAAATCATAGGAAGATAAATCAAATGCTTCAAATGCTTTTGGCATGAGTGAAAGAAGTTTTGTATATAGCTTTGTTGCCATCGGTAATTTCTGCACAAAAGAGGTGTGAACTTTTTCTTTCGGGAAAATTTTTCCCATTTTTTTTTCATCGTAAACGAGTGTAAAAATATCGGCTTCAGGATAAATTTTTAAAAAAGATTCAACAACTCTTTCGGCTCCGCCGTAATTTACAAGCCAGTCGTGTACAATGGCAACTTTCATTTTTAACAAACCCCTATACTGTGCATATAATCGCGCAGAACGCAGGTAAAATGCGTCATTTCTTCAGGCTTTATGTCTCCCATGTTTGCAATGCGGAATGTGTCTATATTTCCGAGTTTTCCAGGATAAATTGTAAAGCCAAAAGATTTTGCATAGTCGTGCAAATCGTTAAAGCTGTATTTTGGAGTTTCAGGAATCAATATTGCGGTAATAAAATGGCTCTGATACTTTCTGTCTACAAGCATTTTAAGTCCGATTTCGTCCAGTGCTTTTACAAGAATTTCCCAGCAGGCAGTAAAGCGTTCAAAACGTTTTTCAACAGTTTCAACTTTAGTTTCGATTATAGCCTGACGCAGTGCGTAGAAAGTCTGAACGGGTGGGGTAAAGCGTGTCTGTTTTGTTTCCAAAAAGTATTTGTACTGGTCGTAAATGTTGAGGTAGTAGTTACGCATAGGCCAGTCTTTCTGTTTTAAAAGTTCTGATTTGCGGCAAACTACAAAGCCAACGCCAGCCATTCCGCCGATATGTTTGTTTGAAGTGCTGGTTGCAAAATCAATCTGAAGTTTGCCTAAGTCAATCGGCATACCACCGTAGGCTGAAACAATGTCGCAGATAGTTGTCATGCCGTATTTTTTTGCCATAGGGCAGATAGTTGCCAAATCGTTTAATAATCCTGTCGTAGTTTCGTGGTATACGATTGCAAAGGTTGTGTATTTTTTGCTCTTCATCTGATTTTCAAGGGCTTTAAGGTCAATCGGCTCATAAGTTGAAGATTTAAATACATCCATGTCGATATTGTAGACTGAAGCAATTTTAGCAAGGCGGGCACCGTAAGAGCCGTTATCAACAACTAAAAGTTTTCCGTCCGGCGGAACACAGGATGAAACCATGGCTTCGTCTGCACCTGTTCCTGAGCAGCCGAACATTACGCTTATATAATCTTTCGGATCGGCGCAGACTTCTGTTAAGCCTGTTGCTACTTCTTCCATAAGATTTCCGAATTCAAGTTCACGCGGGCAGATATCGGCTACGACCTGTGCGTATTTTACGCTGTCTGTTGTTGTAGAAGGTCCCGGATTTAATAAAACTTCACGGCGGACATTCCATAAAGATTCATTTTCCTGAATGCGCGGCCAGATTTGTGTAACGGCACGCTCAAGCATTGATTCATCATCAATTTCTGTCCATGCATAATATTCAATTTTATGAACATAAACAGGTTCTTCCATTTCTGTAGAAACGTGTTTAAGTGCATTTTCATAATCCAGCTTGATAAGCGATGAATCGCTTTTATAGTATTTCATCATCTTATCAAGACAGGATTTGCTGATTTTTGTAATACCGACAAGTTCTCCTGCCGGTTCCGGGATAATTTTTTTGTCTTTGCTTACTTCGTTTAAAACTCCGTCAGCATTTGCGGCAAGATAAACTTCATCGTGGCTGTTTGATTTTCCGCTGGCTAAAATTACGTTTTTGCGTTCATCGTTAATCAAAACTTTTAAGCCCACAGAATCGTAAATCAAATCGCTTTCGAGCAATATAAAATCGCCTTTGATAAGCGGAGCGCAGACTGCCAGAGTGCCCATGCTTGAAGTATTTGCATAGTTATCATTACGAACTGTTTTAATTATATGATATTTTTTAGCAAGTTCATCATAGTATTCTGAGCAGTGGCCGGTTCCGATAATGATTTCTTCAATTCCGGATGCAATAAGTTTTTGCACGGAGCGTTCTACCATTGGAACGCCGTCTATTTCTATAAAGCCTTTCGGCATTTCTTTAGTTCTGTTTCCAAAGCGGCTTCCAAGTCCGCCTGCAACGATTACAGCCTGTTTTATCATTTCTATTTCTCCAAAAACTTCATCAGAGCCTGTTTATTTTCAACCGGCGTTGACTTTGGTCTGCCTAAATCTTTTCTTGCACCTTTTCTGACCAAAACTTCAACAAAAGTAAGTTTTTCCTTTGTTTCTTTGTCGCCTAAAACGGCATCAAGTTCTTCAGGGGTTTCAACCTTTACAATATTTTCGTAACCGCAGCCTGCGGCGATTTCGCATAAATCTATTTTTCGGCCAACAGTAGGCTGTCCGCCGACAGAATCGTGTGCTCCGTTATTCAATACAAAGTGAACATAGTTAGCCGGCTTACGGCTTCCGATTGTAGCCATCCCGCCCATCTGCATTATGCTTGCGCCGTCACCATCGAGGCAGTAAACCTGGCGGTCTTTTTTCTGCATTGCAATTGCAAGAGCAATCTGGCTTGCGTGTCCCATTCCGCCTACAGTTAAAAAGTCCCGGTCGTGAGCCATATTGTGCTTGTCGCGCTGTTCATAAAGTTCGCGGCTGATCATTCCTGTTGTAGAAACAAAGGCTGTTTTGTCATCTGCTGAAAGCATGATTTTTTCAATTGCTTCTTCGCGGCTCATTTTGCCTTCAACCGGAATATTATTTTTTAATACGTAATCGTCAAATGTACCTTTGCGGATAACAAACGCATACTGTGCATTATTTTCTTTGATATACTTATAGGCTTTTTCAAACTGAGCAGGTAAATCTGCTTCGTTGTCGCTTAAAACCTCGTACGGAACTTTCATTGCATCGAGTAAAGTGCAGGTAACTTTTCCCTGCTTTACGTGCTGAGGTTCATCGTGTACACCGGGTTCTCCGCGCCATCCGATTACAATAAGCATTGGAATGGAATAAACATCCGGGTCAGCAATGGACATAAGAGGATTTACCATGTTGCCTTCGCCTGAATTCTGCATGTAAATCATTGGAATTTTGCCGGTTGCAAGGTGATAACCGGTTGCAAGGCCTGTGGCACTTCCTTCATTTGCAGAAATTATATGATTTGATTCCGGTGCGTTGTCTGTAATATATGCACAGAGATTTTTCAATAGTGAATCCGGAACGCCTGCAAAAAAATCCGTTCCGTTTTTAATCAATAAATCGTAAAAATATGATGGTCTAATCAATTTTATTTATCTCCAAAAGCCGTCATGTATGAAATTTTTATTTTGTTCCCGGAATGAGTTCGAGAATCTGTTTTATCGGCATACAGATTTTGTCAACTTCAAGTGAGCGTTCTGCTTCAAGAATTGTTTTTGCACACTGTTCCATTGCCGGGTAGGCTGAGCGGAGCATGTGGTTTGCATAAATGATAATGTTTGCGCCCCATTCTGCAAATTCTGCTTCCGTAAACTGATTGTAGGTTGTAGGAACAAGAACAATCGGAATCTTTTTGTATTCTGCGCGGAATTTTGCACAGAATTCTTTTATGTCCATTCCTGTTTTGTCTTTTGAATGAATCATAATTCCGTCTGCGCCAGCACGAACGGCAGCAAATGCTTTTTTGATTGCCTCATCTACAGAATAGCCTGCGATGATTTCTTCAATACGGGCAATAATCATAAAGTCTTTGGTAATCTGTGCACGCTTTCCTGCTGCAATCTTTTCACAGAATTCTTCTTCAGTAGCAAGTACCTGTTTAGCCTCTGTTCCGAAAAGAGAGTTCTTCTTAAGACCTTTTTTGTCTTCAATAATTACTGCACTAACACCATTACGTTCAAGTGTTCGTACTGTAAATACAAAGTGCTCAGGAATGTCTCCTGTATCACCATCATAAATAATAGGCTTTGTTGTACACTCAAGTATGTCTGTAAGAGACTGCATACGGGTAGTGAGGTCTACAGCTTCAATATCAGGCTTACCTTTGCTTGTAGAATCTGTAAGAGAAGAAGACCACATTCCATCAAAGGTATGAAGGCCATCGTCTTTCATTACTTCTGCATGTTCTACAATAAGTCCGCTTAAGCCGCTGTGAGCTTCCATAATGCGTACGATTGGTTTTGCTGCAATTAGACGGCGGAGAGTAGCACGGCGAACATCCGGGGTAGTTCCTATTGTATTTGCATTTTCAACAAGAGCTGTAGAATTAATTCCCTTTGTGTATGGAATCTCAACAATCTGACCATTCCATTCCTTCATTACTTCAAAACATTCCTGGCGGATTTTGCTGAGATAGTTTGTTTTCCAGTCATCACCATGAATCATAAAGTCTGGTTTAAGACGTTTTAGATTTGGAACATATGACCAGTCTTCCTGAGGAATAACCTTAGCAACACCCTTAATGTTTTCTACAACCTGACGGCGCTGCTCAAAGGTAAGGTAGGGAAGGCGCTTATGAGACACGATTGCTGAATCTGTGAGAAGACCAACAACAAGCTCTCCGAGCTTTGCACCCTCATTTATAATATTGATAATTCCAGGATGGATAATATCACCAGTAAGTCCAAGATAAACAGTTTTAGGCATTAAAAACCCCCGTATTTTGTTCAAAAGAATAACTCTTTTTATATAAATTACAAAAAAACAGGGGTTTTATCAAGTATAATTGTTCAATTTATATGTTATTTATTCATATTTTGAACAGTTTGAATCATAAAGTCTGCAATATTTTTGCCTGCTTCGCCTTCATGCATCCAGGCTTCTGATTTAGCCTGAGCACGAGCTGCAGCAAGTTCTTTACTGTCACTCATATTCTGAATTACTTCTTTTATATTTGCAAAATCCTTTTCGTCAAGCTGTTTGCCAAACTTTTCGAGGCTTGCATACTGCCAGAGTTTTTTGTCTCCAAGATCATAAGCATCATAAGGACGTAAATCCATTCCTGCATTTACATACATTACAGGTTTATCACAAAGGAAGGTGTAGTCAAAAATAATTCCTGAAAAATCAGAAATCATAATATCAGCCTTTTTCAAACTGAAGATATTCTGACGTTCATAATCCCATTCGATATTTTTATTATCTTTGTAGCGTTCTTCGAGACGGGTAAGCATATCAGCTTCAGATTTTTTTGACTGAGGATGAGGGCGTACAATAATTCTCCAGCCTGTTGCAGCCAGGGGATCAAGCAGTTTTTCTCCGTACTTTTTAAGAATACCAACATCACCCCAGCTTGGTGAAACAAGAACTGTAAAAGGGTGATTTTCTTCAGCTGGAATTTTAGCAATG
>JAEEGK010029107.1_pt1 | contig 11039 bp, 8 predicted proteins | sample 8958771 | NCBI WGS metagenome assembly JAEEGK01 (sample SAMN16246547, study PRJNA631951) | gut metagenome | biome: gut microbiome; feature: rumen; material: SC-attached | host: Bos | place: Iran: Karaj | collected 2018-10 | reverse complement strand
GGCTTAGCTTCAGAGCTTCGTGTAAACACTTACCCTTCCGCGTAACCTTCCGACACCGGGCAGGCGTCAGCCCCTATACTTCGTCTTGTTCGACTTTGCAGAGACCTGTGTTTTTGGTAAACAGTCGCATGGGCCTATTCACTGCGACCCTATCTCGCTCCGGACGCGTGGTCCTTCACGATACCAGGGTACCTCTTCTCCCGAAGTTACGAGGTGATTTTGCCGAGTTCCTTAGCGAGAGTTGTCTCGCGCACCTTAGTATTCTCTACCAACCTACCTGTGGCGGTTTACGGTACGGTTACCACATATTCTCACTTGCGAAGTTTTTCTTGGCAGTGTGAAATCAACTCCTTCATTTCCGTAGAAACTCCCGTTACCCCTCACTTTTTAACGATTCGGCGGATTTTCCTACCAAACCTGGCTATGAGTAACAACAGACTATTCCAACAGTCTGCGAGCCTATCCTCCTGCGTCCCTCCGCAGCTCGTAACGAATATGCAATAGTTCGGGAATATCAACCCGATGTCCATCGCCTACGCCTTTCGGCCTGAGCTTAGGGTCCGACTAACCCCACGCGGACGAGCCTGCCGTGGGAAACCTTAGGTTTTCGGTGCATTGGATTCTCACCAATGTTTTCGCTACTTATGCCGACATTCTCACTAATGCCTCATCCATCAGTCCTTTCGATCTGACTTCATCTTACTACATTACGCTCCCCTACCCATATATAGTAAACTATATATGACGCAGTTTCGGTTATATGCTTTAGTCCCGGTGTATTTTCGGCGCGGAGTCGCTTGACCAGTGAGCTATTACGCACTCTTTCAAGGAATGGCTGCTTCTAAGCCAACCTCCTGGTTGTCAATGCAACTCTACCTCCTTAATCACTTAGCATATATTTGGGACCTTAACTGGCGTTCTGGGCTGTTTCCCTCTTGACCACGGATCTTATCACTCGCAGTCTCACTGCAAAACAATTACGTTACCGGTATTCGGAGTTTGACAAGAATTGGTATCCGGTTTCCGGACCCTCATCAAACCAGTGCTCTACCTCCGGTAAGATATATTTCACGCTGTGCCTAAACGCATTTCGGGGAGAACCAGCTAGCTCTTGGCTCGATTGGCATTTCACCCCTAACCACAACTCATCCGCTGATTTTTCAACATCAGTCGGTTCGAACCTCCACGTAGTATCACCTACGCTTCATCCTGGTCATGGTTAGATCGCCAAGGTTCGGGTCTATCTCCAGTTACTATATTCGCCCTTTTCAGACTCGGTTTCCCTTCGCCTCCGTGTATCAACCACTTAAGCTCGCAACTAAAGATAACTCGCCGGCTCATTCTTCAACAGGAACGATATCACACTATTAATAGTGCTCTACCTGATTGTAAGCTAACGGTTTCAGGTTCTATTTCACTCAGCTTCTCACTGTTCTTTTCGCCTTTCCATCACTGTACTCGTTCGCTATCGGTTACCGATCAGTATTTAGCCTTACCGGATGGTCCCGGCGGATTCAGACAGGGTTTCTCGTGCCCCGCCTTACTCGGGATACTATCAGAAGATTGTTAAATTTTAATTACAGGGCTATCACCTTCTATGGCTCAACTTCCCAGTTGTATTCATCTACTTAACAATTTTGTAACTCCTTGTATACTCTGCAAAGTATACTGATAGTCCCACTACCCTCTAAGCACAACTATTGCAGTATATCTCGTACTTAAAGTTTAGGCTCCTCCAATTTCGCTCGCCGCTACTTTCGGAATCATTCATTTATTTTCTTCTCGTCCTGTTACTAAGATGTTTCAGTTCACAGGCTTTCCTCCTATCAAACTATTGATTCATTTGATGGTTCTGAAGTTTGAACTTCAGAGGGTTTCCCCATTCGGATTTCTGCGCTTCAATTGGTGTCTTGTCCACTCCACGCAGCTTATCGCAGACATGCACGTCCTTCTTCGGCTGACAGTACCTAGGCATTCTCCATTAGCTCTTTGTAGCTTTACCTATTAAAAAGAATTTCTCCTTTTTAGTATCTTACATCGATGATTTTTTATTACGTATTACTTTATCCAGAATTTTGATAACTTATCATTATCTCTTTCTTTCGCTATACGCTTTCTATTCTATGCAGTTGTCAATGTACTATTTCATCAAATATTATTCTATTCGTTTAATATTCAATGTCAAGGCTCTGAACCCTGAGAAAAGAACAGAATTAAAGACATGACCTGTTTATCTTAGTCTCCATACAAAAGGAAAATGATTTGAACTTCTTCGTTTGAAACCTTCTGTACTTCTTCGACTTCGACCTGGAGTATTTCGGTTATTTCTCTGTCAGAAATTATTCGGGTGGTCGTAATCCTTCATTCCGCTTCATAAAGTTTTTCAACTTTATTCCGCTTCATCGGATTTCTCCACCTTACGTGTTTCGCAGCTTCGCTGCTTCACACTACCGAAAATTTCTCCCTAGAAAGGAGGTGATCCAGCCACACCTTCCGGTACGGCTACCTTGTTACGACTTCACCCCAGTCATCAACCCTGCCTTAGGACGCTGCCTCCCAAAGGGTTGGCTCACGTACTTCGGGCGTGATCGACTTCCATGGTGTGACGGGCGGTGTGTACAAGACCCGGGAACGTATTCAACGCAGCGTGCTGATCTGCGTTTACTAGCGATTCCGACTTCATGCAGTCGAGTTGCAGACTGCAATCCGAACTGAGACCGGCTTTTAGAGATTTGCTTAACATCGCTGTCTCGCTGCTCGTTGTACCGGCCATTGTAACACGTGTGTAGCCCAGAGCATAAGGGGCATGATGATTTGACGTCGTCCACACCTTCCTCCGGTTTGTCACCGGCAGTCTCGCCAGAGAGATTACTATCAGTATACCAATAGCACCAACTGACAACGTGGGTTGCGCTCGTTGCGGGACTTAACCCAACATCTCACGACACGAGCTGACGACAACCGTGCACCACCTGTCTTGACGCTCTCCGAAGAGCACTACTCGCTTTCACAAGTATTCGTCAGATGTCAAGCCCTGGTAAGGTTCTTCGCGTTGCTTCGAATTAAACCACATGTTCCACCGCTTGTGCGGGTCCCCGTCAATTCCTTTGAGTTTCACACTTGCGTGCGTACTCCCCAGGCGGGATACTTATCGCGTTGGCTTCGGCACTGCAGGGGTCGATACCCGCAACACCTAGTATCCATCGTTTACAGCCGGGACTACTGGGGTATCTAATCCCATTTGCTACCCCGGCTTTCGTTCCTCAGTGTCAATTACGGTCCAGTAAAGCGCTTTCGCCTCCGATGTTCCTCCTGATATCTACGCATTTCACCGCTACACCAGGAATTCCCTTTACCTCTGCCGCATTCAAGTCTGCCAGTATCAAGTGCCGAACAGAAGTTGAGCCTCTGCATTTAACACCTAACTTAACAAACCACCTACGAACTCTTTACGCCCAATGATTCCGGACAACGCTTGCATCCCCCGTATTACCGCGGCTGCTGGCACGGAGTTAGCCGATGCTTCCTCTGTGGGTACCGTCAAGTTTCGTCCCCACTGACAGACCTTTACACCCCGAAGGGCTTCATCGGTCACGCGGCGTTGCTGCGTCAGGGTTTCCCCCATTGCGCAAAATTCCCTACTGCTGCCTCCCGTAGGAGTATGGGCCGTGTCTCAGTCCCATTGTGGCTGATCATCCTCTCAAACCAGCTACTGATCGTCGCCTTGGTGGTCCATTACACCCCCAACTAGCTAATCAGATGCAGACTCATCCCAGAGCACCGGAGTTTTCAAGAATAGCATCTCAGCTACGCTCATATGGGGTATTAGCAGGAGTTTCCCTCTGTTGTCCCCCTCTCTAGGGTAGATTCTCTACATATTACTCACCCGTCCGCCACTTATGTATCTCCGAAGAGACCTTATCGTTCGACTTGCATGTATGAAGCACGCCGCCAGCGTTCGTCCTGAGCCAGGATCAAACTCTCCATTGTCAGAAAAGTTATGTCCATTAGTATAAATTCGGCTAGAATCTATACCGCTCGAACTTCATTTTGTTGTCCGTTCATTTGTTTTCGAAATCAACAAGTTGTTTTTTTCTACGTGCTCGCATTAAACGGCTTTCCGATTCCGCTCCCTCGCTTACGCAACTGCGTTGCTCCGCTTTCGGGCGCTTATCTCCAGCCTCTGCTCGCACTTGTTTTACTATTCTATTGTCAAGGTACTATCCGTATCCCCGAAAACCTGAATTATTCATCCAAGTCTTTTCTGTTCGGTTACTTCTTCTTCGCTATTTATTATTTCAATTTCGGGTTTTATTCGTCTGCACTCTTGTGATTACTTCCCTTCATCACTCAGCCTTTCGACTACTGCAAACCGGTGGTTTCCTCACCGAACTTTTCTATCTTATCGCTTCAATAACTATTGTCAACTTTATTTTTTACATTTCGTTACATCTTATTGACAACTTCTTTATTCTTAATAAAAACGCTTTTCATCTCCCGCTACGGGGCTCACGCTAATATTATATTTCGGCTCATCGGTATCTTCAGGTTTTGCCTTAGATACTTAAGTGTAAATCATTTTCTTTACGCTTATTAGGCGCATTTATTATTATATCACTATACATTTAAAAAATCAAGTGATGTAAAAAATATTTTTGAAACAACAATAAATGAGATTTTTACATGCTAAGCAATTATTTATTAACAAAAATCAGTCAAATCACTTTTTAACGTTTCTATTTAGTACCATCCTTGGATTTGTACATTGATTATAAGTTATTACAAACCCATATTTTTTATAAAATTCTACTGCTTTTCGTACCGCATTTAAAACAATTTTATTCTTGCCGTATATTTTTTCTGACATGGTAAGCATTGCCCAACCTATACCTTTTTTAGTCCTTTGTTTTTGGGAAAATGCCTTATCAGGTGCTGTTTGTATAAAATTTATTTTACTAAAATCCTTATATTTTGTTATCTCAATGACTCCTAATACCTTTTCCGGCAAAATTTTTCTATAATTTTTTTCTTGTTCTGTCAAAAAATATACATCTCGTTTTTCATTATCAACAATTATATCTGAATGATTAAGCATAGAAACTACATAATTTGGTTTTACATTACCCCAGAGCTGACCTAAATCTACAAGAGTATTGTAATCAAGCTTGGAATAAGGATTCCTTTTTACGAATGAAACTTGCCTATCAATGTATTCTCCTTTTTCATTTAGGATCATAATTTTAGTATTATCAATTAATACAGCTTTAAAACTTATTGCATTCATAATATACACAAAACTCAAAAATAAAAAATTTGCTATTTATTGTAAAATTGTTTTATGACATTGAATTACAAAAAGGCTATTGATAAACTTCATTCAAAAGGCATGTTTTTTGTCGAATTGGGATTAGATAGAATTTCTGCAGTTTTGGAACATTTCGGGAATCCTCAAAACAAATTAAAATACATACATGTAGCTGGAACAAACGGCAAAGGTTCAGTTTGCGCGATTTTAGATTCAATCTTACGTGAAGCCGGATACAAAACCGGACTTTACACGAGCCCGCATATTTACGAATATACAGAAAGAATAAAGATTTCAGGTGTTGAAATTTCCAAAAACGATTTTGTAAAATATTTTGATAAAGTTTTAAAAAAAACACAAGCTATAAATACACACTTAACCGAATTTGAAATTATTACTGTTATTATGTTTTTATATTTTGCGGATAACAATGTCGATGTTGTTATTTTAGAAACCGGTATGGGTGGAAGGTTTGATGCAACAAATATTATTAAAACGAACTTATGCTCAATAATAACTCATATTGATTTAGATCACACTGATAAACTTGGTGATACCAAAGAAAAAATTGCATTTGAAAAAGCTGGTATCATAAAACCAAATTGCCCTGTTATAACATCTGAAGGATTCGAAGCAATAAAAGATAAAGCAGATGAAATTGGCTCAATGCTTATCTTAGTGCCATCTTTTGCAGAAAAAATTTATATCGAAGTACTTTCCTTAAAGGGATTACATCAAATCGCAAATCTATCGCTTGCTTTACGTGCAATAAATTACCTATTCCCTGAAATTAAAAAGGATATTATTTTAAAAAGCTTGCCAAAAGTTAAAAATCCGTTTCGATTTGAATATTTTAAAGACAAAAACATGATTGTAGATGCTTCTCATAATCCTAATGGAATACAGGCATTGCGTGATAATTTGGATTATTATTTTCCTAAAGAGAAACGCCGTTACATATTTGGGTGTCTTAAAACAAAAGACTATAAGAAAATGATGCAAATTTTGTTTAGAGAAGGTGATGAAGTTTATTTAAATGAATTTAATTATCCGAATGCTTGCTCATTTGAAGAACTAAAAAAGGCATGCCCAGTTTCTGCTAAAAAATACAAAAATAGTTTGGTACTTGCATCCAATAAACTAAATGTTATATGCGGTTCTTTTTATATGTTAAATAAAATCGAATTATTAAAAGATAAGCTATAGAGTTTATAATTTAAATAATTATTTTCTACTATTATTAAGCCAATACAAAGGTTTGTTAAAACCTGCCCTCTTGTGTTACAATAGAGTAAGCGAGGTAATTTATTATGGCTATAAGAAAAGTAGTACGGTATGGGGAAAAATCTTTACGTGAGCCTTCAAAAGAGGTGCATAAAGTTTCTCAAAAAATAAAAAATCTTGTTCAGGATTTATTAGACACAATGTATAAAGAAAACGGAGTCGGACTTGCTGCTCCGCAAATCGGAGAAAATGTAAGGGTATTTGTTATAGATGTTTCAACAGATAAAGAACCTTTGAATCCGAGAGTTTTTATAAATCCCAAAATTATTAAAAAATCAGGCGCATGTATCAGCCACGAAGGTTGTTTGAGCTTTCCTGAAGCATATACAGATGTTAAAAGATATGCAAATGTAATGATTAAAGCACTTGATACAAACGGACGTTCTTTTGTGCTTGAAGCAAAAGACGGCAGTCTGTTAGCAAGAGCTATTCAGCATGAATTTGACCACCTCGACGGAATACTGTTTATAGACCACTCAATTAATCGTTTTGAAGCTGATGAAGTATTAAAGAAAAATAATTTACCCCCGGTTCAGGTAGAAAAATTACTTGATGAGCCCGAATTAACAGAAGAAGTTAATAAGTTGAAGGAAGAAAAACTGAGAAAAGATGCAGAAAATTAGTTTAGTATTTTTCGGGACACCCGATATAGGCTTAAAATCATTAGAATATTTATATAATTCTGACAAATTTGAAGTACTTGGAGTCGTGACCCAACCTGACAAACCGTCAGGCAGAGGTCAAAAACTCATGCCATCACCTGTTAAAGCTTTTGCATTAGAACATAATTTACCCATTTTTCAGCCAAAATCAATAAGAAAAGAGCCTGAAATAATTGAAACTTTAAGGAAACTAAAACCGGATTTCTTTGTAACTTTTGCTTTTGGACAAATTTTATCACAAGAAGTTCTGGATATACCAAAATATGAAACAATAAATCTTCATGTGTCTCTACTTCCGAAATATAGAGGAGCCAATCCCATTCAGCGTGCGATTATAAATGGTGATAAAGAAACCGGAATTTGTACAATGATAACTGAACTCGGGCTTGACTGCGGTGCTATATGTATGAGGGAACCTATTGAAATAACTCCGAATATGAACTGCGTCGAGCTTTTTGAAATATGCGCTTCACATTCACCCAAGCTCTTAGAACAAACTTTGCTCGGTATAGTGGATGGAACTTTGAAACCAGAAAAACAATGCGAAGAAGGGGTTTGTTTTGCAGAGAAATTATCAAAAGCAGAGTGTAAAATTGATTGGACAAAATCCGCACAAGAATTGCATAATCTGGTACGCGGAGTTTATAAATGCCCAGGAGCGTTTTTCGAATATGATAGTAAAATTATTAAGGTTATGGAAACAGAGCCTTTAAATGATACATCTGATTTTCCCCCGGGAGAATTCGTTAATATTACCAAATTAGGAATTGACATCCAGACCGGAAACGGAATATTAAGACTAAAAAAAATCAAGCCGGAGGGCAAAGGAGAAATGAATGCCTTTGACTGGGCAAATGGAGCTATTAAAAGAAATAAATAATTATTGACAAAAATCGCTTTATCACGATAGAATAAGGCTATGGCTATAGTATATTTATCATTAGGTTCAAATTTGGGTGATAGGGTCGGATATATTCAACAGGCAACAAGTTTGCTTAGTGCTAATCCTGATATCAGCATTGTTGCAACATCATCATTCTATGAAACTGAACCCTGGCATATGAATTCTAATAATTGGTTTGTAAATGCAGTTATGCAAATTATGACTACGCTTACACCGGATGAACTTTTGCTTGAATGCAAACGTATTGAAACCTGTTTAGGTCGTGAGCATATTACAGGGCAAGAAAGATTTCAAGACAGAAATATTGATATAGACATCCTTTTTTATGATAAACGGATGATTAAAACCGACCAACTTACAATTCCTCACCCGTTCTTTCATAAGCGTGCATTTACTCTTGTTCCTATGTTAGAAATTGCGGATGATTTTGTTCACCCTGTTTTTAACAAAACGGTTGAAGAATTATATGATGACTTAGAAAACCCTGAAACGGTCTATCTGTATGGGACAAGAATCGAAGATTAAAGTTGCGGTTGTCGGAGCCGGAGCTTCCGGATGTATTTGCGCGTATCATTTATTAAAAGCAAGAATTAACGTTACATTATTTGATAAAAATTTACCCCTGAGAACGCTTTTACCAACGGGCGGAGGAAGATGTAATTTAGCACATGCCGAGTATGATTTTAAAGAACTTGCAAAAAACTACCCGAGAGGAGAAAAATTCTTATATTCCGTTTTTTCACAATTTTCTACATCAGATACAATAGAATTATTTAATGAAATGGGAATTAAAACTTATACCCAAGATGATGGAAGAATTTTTCCTAAATCAAATAGTTCAAAAGATGTTCAGAAAGTAATTTTACAAGAATTGCGTACAAAAAATGTAAAATTTATTCAGAAAGAGATTAAAGATATAAACGAACTTTTTGAAAAATACTCCGCTGTTGTTGTTGCAACCGGCGGACATTCCGGATATGAACTTTTAAAACAATTCAATATTAAGATAATTGAACCCAGACCATCACTTGTAGGTTTAAATACAAAAGAGGATTTTATGGCCCTTTCCGGAATTGTTATTAAAAGTGCAATGATAGATGGAATTCAAGAAGATATTCTATTTACTCATTTTGGCGTATCCGGACCTTTAATCTACAAGATTTCTTCTCTAAATGCATTCAATGAAATTCCTTACATTGTAACAGTTGATTTATGTCCAAATTTACTAAATTTACAGGAAATATTAAATTCTAACCCGCATAAAGAGTTAAAAAATATATTAGCGGATTTTTTGCCTAATAAAATTGCTAAATTTATTTTGAAAGATATTGATGAAACATTAAAAGGTTATCAAGTAAATGGCACAACAAGAGATTTAATTCTCCAAAGAATCCACGAATTCAAAATAACAGTAAACGGGACAAATAAAGGAGAAGAAACAGTCACTGCCGGTGGTGTCGATTTGGATGAAATAAATCCAAAATCTATGGAATTAAAAAAAGTACCTAATATGTATTGCATAGGTGAAATCCTCAATATTGACGGTTTTTGTGGAGGATTTAATTTGCAAAATGCCTGGTCTACCGCTTATGTTTGTGCAAAAAGCATTATCGCACAAGCAAAATAAACCACGGCGAATTTTCTGTTTTCTCACTTATTTTAGAAAATTGAATCATACCTGGTTTTGTAACATTTATGGCATTATTTATATTATAATGTTCAAATTTGGCGTTATTCGTTGTGAATTCGTAATCTCCAAATCTTTCCTTAGTATCATTAATTAGCATAATTTTTTCTTCACTGCGTTTTTTCTTGATTTTAAAAACATTTGTACTTTCGGAAAATTCAGAAACTGCAATTATGTGAAAATCTTTAAATAAAACTGAAACTTCATTAAAATCGAGTTCTTTAAATGAAACTTTTCCATTTAATGGTATCAGTTCATAAAATCTCATAATCGCATCATCGTATCCGTATAATCTTCCGTTATTTAAGAATAAATATTTGCATTTGGTATCAATAATAAGAGAATCGTCCATTTTTTTTAACAAATTTCCATTTCGCACAAAATTCCCCATATCTCTACGGTTGACTTTTTGCGACCAAATATCGGCCTCTGTAACAGTAATCATGCTGTTTTCTTTAATGTTTTTGTATGGCAAATTTTTTACATCTGCGGAATAAACGGATGAACATACTAAAAAAACAAAGAATGTAAACAAAAACTTTTTCATAGCAAAATTATACTATAAAATTCAGCTATTTGTATGAACATTATCAAAATAAAAAAGCATACAATAATATCGTATGAGTTTAGTAGAAAATTTAGTAAATCAAATATCGACAAACGGGCTTGGCGGAGTCACGAAACCGCAAGGCTTTGATTTGAATGACCCGACTTTTGATAATTTACTCCAAAAAGCGATGGGAAATAATGCAGAGCTTAACGATAAGTTACAAATTCTCGGCAATCTCGGTCAACCTGCAGGAATAATTATAGAACCGTTTGACGGCACTTCGGCAATAAAACCTATAGGGCAGGAGAACTATGTTAATACCGAACCCATACAAATTAAAGATGTTGATTTAGGAAACAACTATTTTTCCGGTTTGCTAAAAGACTCTCCTCTGGAACATAAAAGTTTAATGAATGTCGCTAAAAAGCATGCTTCAACAGCATATAATGTTTTCGGAAAAACTTTGGTTGAGAACTTAACTGATTTCGCTAATGATGTAAAATCTTTAATGTAAGTTGAGCCCAACTATGTTTAAATAATATTTTATATGTTGATGTTTCATGTTTATTATATAATATTGAGAGGGTTATTATTAAAGAGAGATTATATAAACATTTTTTATTTTGATAAGGAAGCAAAATGGGAAA
>JAEEGK010029103.1_pt1 | contig 11040 bp, 10 predicted proteins | sample 8958771 | NCBI WGS metagenome assembly JAEEGK01 (sample SAMN16246547, study PRJNA631951) | gut metagenome | biome: gut microbiome; feature: rumen; material: SC-attached | host: Bos | place: Iran: Karaj | collected 2018-10 | reverse complement strand
AAATCTCTCTGAAGCGAAGACACTTATGGATGAATACGAAGCAGAATGTAGTTTTTTCGACAAGAACCATGAGTTACCCCCATCTAAGCGCCAATACTATTACTACAAAGGCCAGTATTTTGAAGGTGTCCATCAACTTGATTCTGCAGAATACTATTATAGAAAAGTATATTATCCCCTTATGCCCCCCGTTGCTCAGAACCCTATGTACAAAGGGTTACTGAATGTTTTCACCAAACGCCATCAGACAGACTCCATTGCCAAATACGCAAAATTGTATTGCGATGCAAACGATTCTTCCATTGCCAAGAAAGACCAAGACTTAACTGCCCATATGGCTGCTAATTATAACTATAATCGATATCAGAGACAAGCTTTAGACAATGAACGAAGAGCGCACCATACTCAATTATTATTGATTGGAATACTTATAATAACGTCTGTGACGGCCAGTATTATATATATCAAATGGAATAATAATAAGAAGAAACAGGAAGAACTACGCCAAAAAAAGCAGCAAGAACTTGATGACCTAAAAACTGAGTATGCTAATGCTACGGATAATTATAATAAGAATTTGCACACCCTCCAACTCTTAGACAAAGTTCACCAAGAAGTAATAGCAGCTATTCAGGAGGAACTGAACACTACAAAAAGTGAAACGGAATCTTATAAGTCGAAAATATATGAGATTAACCGTCAATATGAAGATAACAAACAAGAACTGACACAAGAAAACGAGTTCTTGAAAACAAAGATTGAAGAACTGAAACGCCAAGAAGGCATACGGAAACAAATAACAGTCTCACAACAATTCACAAAAACAGAGATTGTAAAGCGTCTGTTCTATCTCGTAGACCATCCTCTTGTAGACATGACAGAAAAAGAATGGCAAGAACTGATTGAAGCAGCCAGTAACTACTACCCAGCTCTGCTTCATGATCTTACTAATTCGCCTAAGATCTCACAACAGGAAGTCAGGACTTGCCTGCTCGTATGCCTGTCACTCCGTGAAAGTGACATTGCACGCTTGACCAAAACATCTGCCCAACGAGTGACTAATTGGAAGGCCGTTATCAACAAAGAGCTGTTCAAAGACTCTTCTGCCCGTTCTCTATACAAGAACCTTACAAATCACTATGAGATTTACACTCTGTAGTTATTATGTATTTCTTTGTATATTTTGATATATTTCTATAACTATCTGTAATATAGACCATTAAACAGACGATTAAACGTTTTTAACGAATCTGTGTGTATTCGCGTGTATTTTTTGTTGTTCTATAATTTGTGCGTTTATACGTAAAACTCTAATTTTGTCACGTACAAATTAATAAACAATATAAAACTATGGTAAAAAAAGGATTATTATGAAAAATGTTCTTTATTTTGTAGGAAGCATGCTAATGATATTACTTATATCTGCGTGCAGCAGTGAGGGGAATAGCTCTGAGTATGAGGATGACAACAATCCACTTGATTCCACAATTGTGTATGCATTGCCAAATACACGTTCGGTGGAACTGACGGAGGAGCAGAAACTGTTTGTTAAAAAAAACAATGACTTTGCCTTCAATTTCTATCGTGCAGTGAATAACGTTTACGGCGGACAAAGTACCATAACCTCTCCGCTTAGTGCAACTTATCTGATGGGAATGATTAACGACGGTGCAGAAGGCATTACAGAACAGGAGATCACCGCCATGCTTGGTTTTGGCAGTGGTGAAAAAAAAGCTGTCAATGAGTTCTGCAAGGCACTCATAGAACAGGCACCACAGACAGACCCTTCGGTAATCCTGCAAATCACAAATCTGATAGCTACAGACAAGAAAGTGGAAATCATGGAACCATTTAGAAAGGATATGGCGGACTATTACCAGGCGGAAGTAACGGCACTTGACTTTACACAACCGTCTGCCACAGACTATTTGAACAAATGGTGCAAGGACAAAACTCAAGGTATGGTTTCGGCCATTGTTGACGAGGTCGATCCAACGACGCTGTTCGCACTAATGAATGCCATCTGTTTCAAGGCACTTTGGACCAATAAGTTCAACAAGGATAATACGAGAGACGAAGAGTTTATCACTCAGGATGGCGGTAAACTGACATTGCCGATGATGTATCAGAGGGTGAATGCCCTCTATGGCGAGAATGACATTTATTCCATGCTTTGCCTGCCCTACGGCAGCTGGGGCTGGAACATGTATATCCTGCTTCCTCACAAAAACAACGGTATTGATGGCCTCATCAACAGCTTGTCAGAGAAGACATGGCTGCAAAGCCTGAATAGCGACAATGCCGTCGTAGACGTGAAGATTCCCAAATTTAAGACCGCCAACAATTTGCCTTTAATGGATATTGTCTCAAGACTGGGTGCTCCATCCATGTTTGAACCAGAAAAGGCTAATCTGTCTGGCATCAGTAAAAACACGAATCCGTTGTATCTCACCAGGATTCAACAGGCTGCAGCCATTGAGGTGTCTGAAGAGGGAACTGAGGCTTCGGCTGTTTCAATTGCTGCCGGTACCATATCATCTCCGATGGATCCATATAAAAAGGTTGATTTCCACTGCAACCGTCCGTTTGTATATATCATTCAGGAAGCCAGCAGCGGAGCAATCTTCTTCATCGGCACATTCCGAGGATAGGATATGCAAATTGATGCCATGACAGACACAGAGCCCTGTTGCTTCTCAGTGCCATCCCATCTTTTGGGGTGGCACTGATAATTTGATAGTAATGGAAAAAACTATACCCTCTGTATTTTTTGATATAAATATTTGGTAGTATGGAAAAATTATCGTATCTTTGCACATAATATATAATGTACAAATCGACGGTTTTACCATTTATACACAATATATGATGCATAACAGATACATATTTGACCCCTATCCTCTGTCTGTTACCATGCAAAGGCTGGCAGAGAACCTGAAAGCCCGGCGCCTGGAGAAAAGAATATCCACCAAGAGCCTTGCAGAGATGAGCGGTGTACCTGCCTCTTCCATTCAGCGCTTTGAGCTGAAACATGCCATATCATTAGAATCTTATGTCAAATTAGCCAAGGCGCTGGGATACTATGAAGAAATATTCCAATTGCTGTCGGAACCCAAATACGACACAATGGAAGAACTGCTGGAGATCAATAAGAACAAAACCAGAAAGCGAGGCGTATGATTAAGGACATTCAGGCTGTCAGCGTCGTGTACCACGGGCAAAAAGTCGGCACATTGTCCATGGGCCCTAAATCCTGTTGTCAGTTTGAGTACGACAATGAATGGCTTACCAGCGGCTTTTCCATTTCTCCACTCAAACTACCGTTGAAAGCAGGTCTTTTCACTGCCGACTATCTGCCTTTCGATGGCAACTTTGGCATATTCGAAGACAGTCTTCCTGGAGGGTATGGCGAATATCTGCTCAGAAAGGTACTACACCATTCGGGCATAGACTATCGGAGATTGACACCTGTACAGCGGCTGAGCCTCGTAGGCAATTCAGGTATGGGCGCGCTCTGCTATGTCCCAGAGACAAGAATACTTGAGAAGCAGGACATCACTACACTGGACAAGATGCAGCAAATGGCACTTGAAGCATTGTCAGAGATAGGAGGAGACCATGAAGAAGTTCTTTTCTATAATAGTGGAAACTCTGGAGGTGTGCGTCCCAAATGCATCTTTAATGACGAGGAAGGCCATTGGCTTGTCAAGTTCCGTCACACGTATGACCCCAAGAACATCGGACAAATAGAATACCAATACAACGAAGCTGCCCGCCTTGCAGGCATTGACGTACCAGAGTTCAGACTGATGGAGAACAAGTATTTTGCTACCCGACGGTTCGATATCTCAGAAGACGGAACGCGCCTCCACGTAGCAACTGCCAGTGCCTTGTTAAACGAGCCCATCACTCCGCCGAAGATGGACTACTTCAACCTTCTGCAATTGACAGGGTATCTCACACAGTCAGCCAAAGCCGTGGAACAGCAATTCCGCAGGATGGTCTTCAACGACTATGCCGGAAATTACGATGACCATGCCCGCAATTTCAGTTTCATCTATCGAGATAGCAAATGGGAACTTGCTCCCGCTTATGATCTGACCAATGACCAGACACTTGGAGAACACGCAACCACCGTTAACTTCAAGGGACTTCCTTCCGACGAAGACCTGATAGCCATTGGTACAAGTATCCGCATCTCCCGCTCCCGCTGCCTTGAAATAATGAAAGAAGTCAGAAATGCCATTCAATCCCATATAAAGATATGATAAAGACCAGAAAAACTACCATCATACTCTGCCTGATAGCTCTCTTGTGTATGTTCAGCCTGCTGACGGCTTGTGACAGGGATGGCAACCACATGCGGCAACAGCTCGTGGAGTTAGAGAAAGCAAATAATGCTGTACAACCTATGACTAATGACTCACTTGCCGAGGCGCTTGTTAATTATTTCGACAGACACGGCACGTCCAACGAGCGAATGAGAGCCCGTTATATCCTTGGGCGCACCTATTTCTGTATGGGAGAACTACCCCGTGCCTTAGAGATGTATAATGAAGCCATTAGTTGTGCTGACACCACTGCATCAGATTGCGATTATGCCAAATTAAGCAGGATACATGCTCAATGTGCAGCCATTTTTGACCAACAGATTCAGCCACGAAGCCAGATTAAAGTCTTACAGATAGCAGAAATGTGTGCAAGAAAAGCCCGCGACACCTTTATGATAATTGAAAGCTATGCTCAACAGGCAAATGCTTATGAGCAATTAAAGAAAAAAGATTCTGTTATATTAGTAAAAGAAAAGGCTGCAGAAATGTTTAAATCTGTAGGGATGATTGCTGATGCCGCAAGAACAAAAGGTTTGACTATCACATATTTGTTGGATGAAGGAAAAGTTTCTAAAGCAAGGGACATTATTGATGACTATGAGAATTATTCAGGACTTTTTGATTCTATCGGGAATATTGAAAAGGGGCGTGAAATATATTATTACGCAAAAGGAAAGTATTATTTGGCAACTAACCGATTAGATTCTGCTGATTTCTTTTTTAGGAAAGAACTAAAAGAAGGAACGGATTTGAATAACCAAATAGCTGGTTGTAAAGGCCTACAGGAAGTTTATGAACAAATAGGGAATTCTGACTCAGTAGCCAAGTATGCCAACTTAAGCTATGAACTGAACGACTCAGCTTATTCTTTATCAGAGATGCAGAACATTCAGAAGATGCAGGCCTCTTACAATTATAATCACAATAAATATCTTGCCGAGAAAAAAGAATTAGAGGCAGAGAAAGCTTGGCTGATGTTAATCGTCGTGGTACTACTTGCTTCATCTGTGGTATTATTGTTTGCCAAGAAATACCGCGAGTTTAAAAAGGCAGCATTAGATTATCGACTGAGAAATGCTAATATCACTCGTCATTTGAGAAAATTAGCTAAGAGTAATCCCATACAGTATCCAGAATTGGACGATTGGAAGGAACTCCGTTCATTGGTGGAGCGTGAAATCCCTCTTTTCAGGAAAACATTGAATACTAATGAGTACACTCTTACTGATATAGAATATGATGTTTGCCTCGCCATTCGGGTTCATATCTTGCCCATTGAGATTTCAAAACTAAAGAAATGCTCTCCATCCTATATTACCAACATCCGAAAAAATCTCCTGCTCAAAATCTTTAAGAGGGAAGGCAATGCAGATGATTTTGACGAAGAAATCGTCAAAATTGGAAATAAGCCAAAGCATAAAATTGCTTCATTGAAGATTGTGAAATCATTTTTCAGACGTTTTTTAGACTGATATTCCCTTTTCTCATAACTTTGTAGGCAATAAAATCACACATTAATTTGTAATGATATGAAAAAAAGATATAATACGATTCAAGGTATAATTCTCCTATCCTCAATTGTAATTATCTTCTTAATCTCATGTGATAATTCAGGGGATTCTTTCAAATGGTCTGGAGGTGACGGCCTGTATTTTATTCACAGACCATCAGAAAAAGTATACGCTTACGGGAATGCTTTTAATGCAGATACTGTAATCTCCTGCGCAGATTTATTCATAGTTGTAACAAGCTTACATAAAGAAGTTCCTGGCTATTCACAACCCCAATTATACTCTATCAAAGGAGATAAGGAAATGGAAAACCAAATTAGGGATTTTCTTGATCCGAATGGGACTCTGTATCCTGGAGGCATGGTTACAACTCCCATAGAATATAGAACTGAGGTTTGCAAATCTATTCGCATAACATTGCACGACAAGGACAGTATCTTCTTGTCAGATATAACAGACTTGGCTCGATTCTATTTTGCAGGATGGCGATTTGAAGAAGTATCTTATCTTGCCCGGTTGTTATTTACCTCAGACAAAAAATTGATTGGGACTATCAAGATTGGCTCAACCATTAGTGAATATTTGTCTTATCACCCGATGATATTTGCCCAATCCCATTTCTTCTTCCCCAAATTGAATAAAAATATCTTTGATAATGGCAATTACGCAAAAGTTGAGATAGAATTGGAAAATGACACAACACTGGTTGCATATACATCTAAATATGAAACGAGTTTTCTGAATGACACAGTTTATTATGGCAACCCATAAAATAGTTTTTTTGTTACTTTCCTACCCAAGATATCATAAAATTCAACGATGAAATCGGCAAAATTGGAAATAATCCAAAGCATGAAATTGCTTCATTGAAGATTGTGAAATCATTTTTCAGACGTTTTTTAGACTGAAATCCCATTTTCTCATAACTTTGTAAACGATAAATTCTATTATTAATTTAAACTTATGAAGTTATGAGAAAAATATTATTAATGTTGGTCTTTGTGTTGGGTGGGATTCTTCTTGGAAATGCTTACGCTCAGTCACCTCAAAACATCCCTATGCAGATTATTCGGCAAGGGGGAGCTAGTAATGGTAATACTTTGGCACCTCCTCACCCTTGGTACATTACACAGTTAGGTCATGTTTTAACATTACCGACAACTCCAGTTGATTACACATTGGAGTTATGGGATGAAGACGAGATTGTTTATTATACTTATCTGCCTGCTGGAACTACACAGGTGATCATCCCATCAACCATTACAGGTGATTTTGAAATACGCCTCGTCGCAGACACCTATTATTTTAGAGGTTATTTAACCTTATAAATATGCAAATTGTGAAAATTATGAAGAAAAGTTTTATTTCCATAATGGTCATCGCATTGATGACCGCATGTACAAATCAAGAAACGATTGAATCTGTTCCTGTATTGCCAGAACAGTCAACAGTAAATAACAATATCCGCAGCTATGAAGATGCGCTAAAGATTGCGCAGTCATCCATTGCTATGCTGGAAAGTTCAAAAGCATCCTCACGAGGAATCTCTACAGGTCGTAAAATCGATTTAAACAAGAGCAAAGTCGTGACACTTGATAACAAAACACGTTCTGATGCAGGAATCAAAGATACTCTTATCTATGTTTTCAATTTTGAGAACAACGAGGGTTTTTCTCTGATATCAGCCTCTAGGCATACCGAGCCCATACTTGCTGTAACAGAGAAGGGACATTGCGATGTTGACAAGCCTTCTGAAGTTGAAGGATTCAACTTATTCATGAATATGGCGAAACAATATGTATCCAGATCATATGACAGGGGAGAAATAGATACCACAGAATTAATATATGAAGAAGTATATGAATTCATAAACCGAACTTATACGGGGCCTTATTTGGAAGTAACATGGGGAGACAAATACCCTGATGCAGAGTTGATCTCTCTTAACTATTGTGGCTGTGTACCGACGGCGATAGCACAAGTTTTTTCGTACTATGGAATTCCTAGTACAATGAATTTGACTTATGCAGGTAGAGATAAGTCTTCCCAAACATTTAACTGGAATGCGATGAAACAGCATCGAATTGGTTATAATATCGCATCCTGTAATACTGATGATCACCCATGTGATACTGCAGTGCATAAAAGTATTAGCCGTTTATTTATGCAAATAAGGGAAGATTTGAACCTTAATGCAAATAATAGTATTTCGTCTTCTATCTATTATTTTTCAGATAACGTACGATATCATGGATATAAAAAAGTAAACAACGAAGATATTATACCTTTTTCTAATGTGAATATCGATTCTTTGCTTAATAATGGTCATATAATGATTTTACAAGGTTGGATAGAACCATTTAATGCACATGCATGGGTGTTGGATGGATACCTAAAAGCAACTAGAAGGACATATGCATATACACATCACGCAGGAGATCCTAATTGGACATTAGAATTTATATCGGATTCTCCTAATCAAGAGAAGTTTTGTCACTATAATTGGGGATGGGGTGGTAACTGTAATGGGTATTATAGCTACAACGTATTTAATGTTTCAGAGTGTGATATTCCTGATATTGCTCCAAACACCAGTCCTTATTACTTTTACAATGTAGAGGTCTTGGTTCCATATCCCGATGATGTGTAATGTATGTTAATATTAAGCCTATCTCTGTAACTATTTCTTGGTTCAATCGTTAATATAAAGAAAATATTAATTAAAAGATGCGGAATAAAATTATAAAGTATCTTATCGGTCTATTGATTATGATGGTATTCGCAGCATGTGCTGGTGATGTTCGTCCTTGGAGGGGAGTTGATGACACACCCATTGTTCTCAATATACAGATAAAGGATGTTGATGGTGTTGATTTGCTTGATTACACGAAAGCCGAGACATTTCTAAGTAATATTGTTGTTACATACGAAGATGTGGCTTATCATATTGGCACAAATTCTATCACTATCCCTTACCAAGGGCCTCAACCATTTGTTGTGAGTGTCGGAATCACGGGTTACATGAATTTATACGGCTATTGGCTGCATTTTGGCGGTTTCTGCGGAATAGAAGGTGTTGAAAACCGTACTTTCGGTCTTGCTGTCGGAGAGGGGCGGAAAATTAACCTGAGTTATACAAACGAGGTTCATTATGCTGAAGGAGAAATTGATGGTTATAGTATCCGCCGCTTTTACGTGAATGGGACGGAAGTGACAGATGATGAGGGACGATGTGGACGCTTCCACTTTCTGTATCATTCGTCAGGGGAACTGGAATATGTTCCAAGTGAAACCAAGTTCAAGCCCTATTGATGCCATGACTGACACAGAGCCTTGTTGCTTCTCAGTGCCATCGCTTAACCGAGATGGCACTGATTAAGTTAATAAAATATAAAAGATGGGTCATATCGCGCAAGGTTTGCGGATTTATCAGTTTATAATATAGATTACGTTAATGTAAATATACCAATATGAGAAAGAAGCGTTTTTGGAGAAGATTGATGATGCCGGTTCTGTTGATGGGCATTTGTATGGTTATGACTTCATGCAGTAGCGATGACGAAAAGTCTTGCTATTGTGAGGATAATATTATTTCAACAGTCAATGATCTGACAGGAACAATGCATTACAATTCTTTAAGTGATCGCTGGTATATCATGACGGCAGAACCACGAACAATAGATTCCGTCACTAACTATTATCCTAAAGGATTATCAAAAGAATTCCAGGTAGAAGGCATGAAAGTTACCTTCTCCGGCGATCTGTATCATTATCAAAATGATCCGTCTTTGGTTCCTTCCAGTTATGAAGAATATTGTATTGATTTATTGGATATATCTGGCGATAAATAACGCGCGCATGCGTATGTAGGGTTATGCGGAAAAGAAGTGACCCTTCTAACCCTCGTGACCCCTAACTGTATTTTGCGTTGGGGGTCATGAGGGGCAGAAGGGTCGGATCATTTTAGAGTATAACTCCAATGGTCGTAGCAAAGATTCCAGCCCTTGGAATTTTTGCTACGACCATTGGAATTTCAGATACTGCTATTGTATTATTTCAGCTGATTGATAAGGTACTTCTAGACGATGTCGGTCGTGCGGTAGATGTTCTGTGAGAAACCATGATCGAAATACTCCTGAAGCACATACTGGCTTTGGGGCCATATCTGGTGGAAACGCTCACCATAGGTGTAGGGCACCACGCGGTCTGCATTGCCGTGGATGATCAGGGCCGGGCCCTGATACTTCGCTGCCGTTTCGTAGATTGGCAGGCTGAAGGCGGTCGTGATATATTTGCCGCCCAGTTTCAGACCACCCCAGAGTTCCACGTACTCACCAGGATCAAGCGGGTCGTACGTCTTGCCCATCGTGTTGCCACGGATGGCATCATCGCGCAGTACGGCTGCCGGTGCCATCAGGACTACGGTCTTGAAAGCAGGCTCGCCAAGCTCCTCACTGAGTAGTCCAGCCGTCATGGCAGCCACGACACCGCCCTGAGAATGGCCTGCGATGGCCAGGTCGCTGACATAGCGTAGATCGCGTACATATTCAACCACCTTCTTGGCATCCTCGATCTCATTGGGAACAGTCATATCCTTAAATTCACCCTCGCTCTCGCCATGTCCGTTGAAGTCGAAACGGATACTGGCAATGCCATGAGCCTGCAGAGTGTCACAGACGAGCTCGAACAGCGGGCCGTCCTTCGTCCCACTGAAGCCATGACAGAACACGACCATCGGGCATCGCTCCCCCTGTTTCAGTTCCGGCTTCTGGATCAGGGCCATCAGCTTGCCGTGATCACCGTCGATGCTGACGCGCTCTCCTTTCGCGGCTGCGACATACTTCCCCGAGGTCAATTCCTTCAGGTATTTGTCGACCTTATAGGTCAAAACCGTGGAGAGAGCCACCTTGCCGTCAGCACCAACGACCACCATCGAGGGTATCCACTTCACACCGTATGCCTTGGCGATATCCGTCTCCTTGAACTTCTTCAACTCGCTCACCTGCGGGTATTCGATGCCGAACTTCTCAATGGCCTTCTTCCAAGCCTCCACATCCGTATCCATGGAGATGCCCAGGAACTCGATGCCCTTCTGGCGGTACTCCTGATACAAACGTACCACCTCGGGCGCATCCTTGCGGCAGTCAGGACACCACGATGCCCAGAAATCGAGCACGACGGTCTTGCCCTTGGCCCAT
>JAEEGK010029102.1_pt1 | contig 11040 bp, 9 predicted proteins | sample 8958771 | NCBI WGS metagenome assembly JAEEGK01 (sample SAMN16246547, study PRJNA631951) | gut metagenome | biome: gut microbiome; feature: rumen; material: SC-attached | host: Bos | place: Iran: Karaj | collected 2018-10 | reverse complement strand
CCTGTCGGTGTTATATTGTTGAAGTTTAAGTAGATAGAGTTTCCGGCGTAGTTTGTTAACGGAAAACTGTATTCTGTCCACTCTTCGGGGACAGAAATTTCTTCTATTTGTTGATAGCGGCTCGGTTTGTTGTTTTGTGAGAGTTTCAGTGTGGAGATTCCGCCGACGGATTTTGCGGCAAAAGTCAAAACGTCAGACGAAGAAATCGCTAATTTCGGTAGCGTGAGGTAGTCGTTTGTCGCTCTGTCTGTCGAGGTAAAACTTGCAATACATTTCTTTCCTTCAAACGCTTGAAAATCATTGTTTTGCAAAATCCAAGCCGTGCTTTGTCCGTTGACATTGACATTTGCCAAAAAAACGTTTTCTATGTCTTCGGTTTTTTCAAAATCTTCAAAACCGCTATCAAAACTGCTTGTTTTTGCGGTTTGCCAAGAGAGCGTTACGGCAGTAGTGTCAGCGTTAACAGAGCCTAAAATTTCTGATTTTCTGTAATTTGTGGTGATATTGTATGGATCGTATGCCTCGGTTTGAGTGATTCCCGAACCGCCTGCGAGCCAATATTTCAGTTGGTTTTCTTTTGACGAAAAACTATCCCATGCCTTGGAAAACATTTGAAAATAATCGTTTACGGGGTCTGTGCAACTTGCGTAACCGCCTGATAATATGCCGATTAACTTTTTTGAGGAGTTGAACAGAGCAGAGCCTGAGGAGCCTGTTTCCGTAGTTCCGACTGTCCATTCCGCGATGTGCCAATGACAGTTCAGATCGTAATTTGTTTCGTCGTCTTCGTTTGGGTAAGTGTCAACGTAAGGCACTGATTTTGAGATAGATATTTTTTTGTAATCGCCGTTAGGGTGATGTATGCAGGCGACTTTTTCGAGGCCTTCGTCTTCGCTGACGGTAAAGCCTGCGTAGTAAGGTTCATAATCGGCTGTGGGTGTGGAAGAAAGTTTCAAAAGCGAAAAATCCATTTCCGGCACTTCTTTTCTTCTTCCGAATGAGGGTGTGTACATAGTTTTTGGGGCGGTTGCTACAAGACTTGCGCCTTCTATCGTTTTGTAAGCAGTGGCTTGTTTGCTTCCGCATGAAATTTTTTCGTAATTGAAATATGCCACCACGGTTTCAGCAATTTCTTTGGAACAAATACAATGTGCCGCTGTCAAAACATACGGAGTGCCGTCATTTTGGTAATTATTAATCAGAGTTCCTGTACACATGTAGAGCATATTGTTTTCCTCAAAACTATATTTCAAAACTGAATGTTTAATATCTTGGTAGTCAAAACCTTCGTCGCAGTTGATGTCAACTTCGCTGCTGCATGAGGAGTTCTCGAAGCGGATTTTTTTTAGTGAGTTTTTTATCCCTGTTATGCCCAAAAAATCATAATATACTTTTTTGATTTTTAAGGTTTTTGGCTCAGAATTTTTTTCTACGTGCAATTCTATAAAAATGCTGTCGCCGGAGACTTGTGAAGTGCGTAAGGTGTTGTGGTTTAGTGTTATAGGTTCTATATACGATGACGAATCGGCGTTGTAGACAAAAAGTTCATTTTCGCTGTCCAAACCAAGAATAGTAAAATAAAAACCTAATGAAAAAGCGTTTTCTGAATAAATTATAAGTTTATATATGTCAATGTTGTGCGAGGAAAATTTTGTTGCATTTTTTAGAAAATCAATGTCTGTTTCCAAAACTTTTGCGAAGCAAAATTTGCCGTCTGCATTGTTTATTGCGGGTTTTTCTATCGTGGCGTTAACGGTTATCGTGTTAATTTGTGAGAGTGAGGTGTTGGCAAAAATTAGCGACGAAATTAACGTTAATATTAATTTTTTCATGTTTATGTATTTTTCTTTGCGCAAATTTATATGAAAATTTTGTTTTTTCAAAAAAACTCTTTATCTTAGCCAATAATTTTATGTAAAAAAACTATGGAAAACATTCCCGCAGGTTGGCTCGTACTCCATACAGAAGGCTGTGAGCCAAAGACTTATGCTCTCAAAGAGGGCAAAAACAGAATCGGCAGAAAAACTGTCAGCAACGCGCCCGACATTCCTGTTGAAAATGATATTTATGTTAGCAGAAACCATGCTATGCTCGTTGTTAAAAGGTTGGAAAATCTTGATTATGAGTATATTATAGCCGATAATACGGAACTTCTCGGCAAACCGAGTTTGAACGGCACTTTTATAAACGGCAGTCCCGAAAGGCTTAATGAAAAACCCGTAAAATTACAAGACGGCGACACAATTCAAGTCGGGATTACAAAGTTTGTTCTTCAAGGTGCAAAAGCCGCAGTTGATGTAGAAGATGCCGTAAAACTGACCTCAAAACTTGGGTATGTTCAGACTGTCGAAATCACAAATTCGGCTGCAATTTTAAGAAAACGTGTATGTTAAAATGTTCAAAAAGTTATTTTTAATTATACTTTCTGCGGTATTGACGTTTGCTGCTAAGTCGCAAAGTTTTACTATATCAGGCAATGCCAAAACATACGCCGGCGACACGCTGAAATTATATGTTATAGACGATTATATCACTAAAAATGAATCACTTATAGCAACGGCGGCGGTAGATAAGAAAGGAAATTTTTCTTTTTCGGGCAGAGTTTCAGAAATTATGCCTGCTTATATTGATTTGACTGTTTTCAAGGGGCGGATTTTCCTGCAACCAAACGTTAATGAAGAAATTTTACTGCCTGAAAAACAGCAGATTACGCTTCAAGACAAACTCAATCCGTATTTCAAAAAAACGGAATTTTACGTTAAAACCGTTAATTCTGACAATGAAGATTTGAATGTTCTTATTCCTGAATTTGAAAAGTATTTTAATTCTGCGATGGCGAAAGTTTTTTATAACACAAGGGGCGTTTCAAAGGCTTCTACTGATAGTATGGAAAATGCTATTAGTCAGAAATTTACGGCTAAAAATCAGTTTTTTCTTGATTACAAGAAATACCGTTTTGCGCTACTTGACTATACCGCTTATCATAGAAACAAAAGCGATATTGTCGGGGAACTTTTTACGGGAAAACAGCCGCTGATGAATAATCCTGCGTATGCAGAACTTTTTGATGAGTTTTTTTCAAACGTTTTTGCCTCTGGTAAAACCTCTGCTATTGAGATAAAAGATTTGTATCAAGGTGTTTATGATAAAAGTTATAACACTTTGAAACAGAAGATGTTATTAGAGCCGAGGGTTGGAAACGAAGAGTTTGCGGATTATCTTATTCTCAAAGGTTTGAAAGATGCGTACTATGCCGGTAACTTTCCGAAAGAAGATTTAGTTGCCGTTGCGGATTCTATGTCAAGTGCTTTGAAGAACAAGAATTTCAAGAAAATTGCTGCGGGGCTTTCAAAAAAATTTACAATGTTGCTTTGCGGATTTCCGCCGCCACAGTTGGTTTTGAAAGACGTTAACGGAGAGGAATATTATTTGGAAAAATCTTCCGGAAAATTTTTATATTTAACATTTTATAATCCAAATAGTTATACGGCTAATGCTGATTTGGAACTGTTGAAACAAATTCATAAGGAAGTGCCGCCTCAGATGATGGAAATAGTTACGGTTTTTGTTTCGCAAAGCAAAGACGACATGAAAAAAATGTTGGAAACCGACAAGGAAATAAAATGGAAATTTCTTTGGTATGGATTTGATAATCAATTACTTAAAAACTATGATGTTAGGGCTTATCCGATGTATTATCTTGTAAATCCTGAGGGCAACCTTGTGATGAATCCCGCACCGAGTCCACAAGAGGATTTTCCTTCTAAGTTTTCCGCGCTTTATCGCAATTGGAAAAACGACCAATATCGTAATCAATATCGTGAAAATCAAGGAATTAAGTGATTAATGCAATTAAGCAGATATGGAAAAACGGGCTCTCGGAGTATAAGGCATCAAAACTGAGAGCAATAATTGACAATGTGCTGTTTTACACCGCGATTGTCATTTTTTTCGTGGCTGTTTATGAAATCGGCTTTTTGGGCGACGATGTAGATACGCATGTTTTACATAAAGCGTATTATGCTTATCTTTTTTTCTATTTCGTTTTTTTCTCGGTGAAAATGCCGTCTTTCCTCAAAAACAGGGGAAAAACAATTTACATGACTATCATCAAAGTTTTGATGCTTATTATGATGGTCTTTTATCTTTTCAATGTCAATTTTGTTTTCGATTCCGTTGATTATCACGGAATTGTGTACAGGTTTTTGACAAGTCCTAATTTGGTTTACCTTATTATTTTTGCGGTTTTTTTCATCGAAGTTTCCAAAACTACGTTCAAAGTTTTGGTCGCGAAAATCAAGCCTCAGGCACTTTTTGCGCTGAGTTTCTTTGTTTTGGTTTTTATCGGCGCGGGATTTTTGAAACTGCCTAACGCCACGTACGAAAAAATACCGTTTACCGATTGTCTTTTCATGGCAACGAGTGCAATTAGCATAACAGGTTTGCAGTGTGTGGACTCTGCGGAGAGTTTTACTTTGTTAGGTCAGATTATCTTGTTAGTTCTCTTGCAGATAGGCGGTCTTGGTGTTATGACTTTTACGTGTTTTATCGCGTATTTTTTCAAAGATACGAGTTCTTTTAAAGCCGATGCAATGCTCGGAAACATGGTTGGGACACAAGGTATGGGGTCGGCTTTGAAAATGGTTTTGACGATTGTAATTTACACTTTTACGATTGAAATTTTCGGCGCGGTTGCTATTTATTTTTCTGTTGCCGACGATGGTATTTTCAAAAGTTTTACAGAAGAATTGAAGTTTTCTGTATATAATTCAATATCAGCATTTTGCAACGCAGGTTTTACAACTATTCCGGGCAGTATGACCGACAAGGCAATTTTTCATAATTATTATTTGAAAGTTGTGATTGCAACGCTTGCGATTTTGGGCGGTGTGGGTTTTCCTGTTTTGATTAACTTGCAAAATTTCCTGTATCACAAGTTGGTTAATATTAAACGTGTGATTGTTGACAGAAAGCGTTATATTTACGAGCCGAGGTTGATTAACGTTAATACCAAACTTGCTGCGATAGTTTCAACTTCGATGTTTTGTTTTGGTACTCTTACGTTTTTGTTTTTTGAGTGGGACAATACTTTGACGGCTCATGAGGGTTTTTGGAAGAAATTTATTGACTCGTTTTATTATGCGGTAATGCCGAGAAGTGCGGGTTTTAATGACGTTTCTATTTCGGCAATGCGGTTGCCGACGGTTATGTTGCTGATTTTTCAAATGTGGGTTGGTGCTTCGCCGATTTCAACGGGCGGCGGCATAAAAACGACAACATTTGGCGTGGCATTTTTGGTGATAACGGGAATTTTGCGCGGCAAGGACAGAATAGAAATTTTCCGCAGAAAAATCGCTAACAGCACCGTCAGAACGGCTTTTGCGGTGATAATGGTGTCGCTTATTTTCTTGTTTTCGGGCAGTTTTCTGATTGCAATTTTTGAGGAGCACAACGAGAAAGTTAACTTTATAAGTATAGTTTTTGAGTCAGTTTCGGCGTATTGCACGTGCGGTTTGAGTATGGGTATAACGGACGTTTTGTCAACTTCGAGCAAACTTGTTCTGACGTTTTTGATGTACGTCGGCAGGGTAGGTGCGTTGACTTTGGTTGCGGCGTTTTTCACACCCGTCAAGTCGCAGAATTATATGTACCCGAAAGAACAAGTGTATATAGGATAAAAATATTTGGTGTAATAAGTGTGCGAAATGCTCGGCAAATACATTCAAAAATATGAGCAGTTGCAGCAAAAGCCTTTTGTAAAAGGTGAAGGTATATCAGGTGAAGACGTATTCCGCGGATTGAATGAAGAATTTGCAGCCAAAAATTGAAAATTTATGGCTGCTGCAATGCAACAGTCCTATAGGCGTATCGTTTTTAGTGATGTATTTTTCTTTGCTAACTAAAAAAAATGTTTTAAATTTGCAAAAAATAAAAATTGGGAAAGTTATGAGCAGGGAATTGTTACAAAATTTAGGAAATTATCTTTTGGGAACACTTACAAAAGATGATACGGCGTGGCTTATTCAATATTTGATGGAGAGTTCGCATCAAAGGCCGTTAAGACCTTATACAATGGAAGAAATCAATGCAATGATTGATGAAAGTGAACGTCAAATTGCTAACGGCGAGTATTTTACAAGTGAGGAAGTTTTTAAAGAGTTGGCAGAGGAAGAATTAGAACTTGAAGCCGTATGAAAGTAATTTGGTCAGTAAATGCACAAAAACAACTCAATGATATTGCCTATTATATCCAAGAGGAGTTTAGTCGTAATAGGAAATTGAAGTTTTTGCGTGAAGTCAAAGATAATGAAAAACTTATCAGCACGCACCCTTTTGTAGGAAAAATTGAACCGTTATTAATAGACCGTTCGATTTCGTATAGAAGTTTTGTTATCAACAATGTGAACAAAATAGTTTATTATGTTGAAGATAAACGTATTGTTATTGTTGCCTTTTGGGATGCTCGTCAGGAGCCGCAAAAGTTGGTAAATCAGATAAATTAGAGGTTTTTGCAAATTGCAATTTTTCCCGTCGGTGGTTGTTGTTTTATATAAAAACTTTTGCTAACTTTGTGCAAAACTAATTAGTTAAGTCATTACAAATGAATAAGTATGTAATTGTGGGACTCGGAAATTTCGGGTCGTCGCTCGCTATAAAACTCACTAACGCAGGCAGTGAGGTTTACGGTGCGGATACTTCTGACAAAAAAGTTGAAGCCTTAAAAGACAAAATCACTTCGTCTGTAAAACTCGACTGCACGGATGTTAACGCCATAAAAGCCGGTCTGCCCGTTTGGAAAGATGCTGACAGTGTGATAATTGCAATCGGTGAAGATATTGGACAGTCGATACTCGTTACGGCGACGTTTCACCAAATGGACGATTCTAAACGGCTGATTTGCCGTGCGATAAACGATACTCATCAGCGGGTTTTGGAAGCCATTGACGATAAAATCGAAATTGTTCACCCCGAAGAAGAATCCGCCGAAAGGCTTACCGACCGTCTTACTTTGGCAGGCGCACATGAAGTTCTCAGCATTTATGAACAACATAAAGTCGCCGAACTCGTTTTGCCAAAACGTTACTTCGGTATGATGATTAAGGACGTTGACATCAGAAAGAAATATCAACTGAATGTTTTGTCGATTTTGAGGTTTGAAGAGCGTACTAATTGGCGCGGAAAAGTTATTCGCGAGAGAAAAATTATTGACCCGAAATTCGATTCACTGCTTTTGGACGGCGACAGTGTAATCGTTTTCGGGCTCTCAAAAAATTTAAAGGCGTTTGTCGAGGATTAGACCTCGTCCAACGTCTTTTTCAACAAGTTAACCGCATAAACGATTTCTTCATTTGTAATCGTTAGCGGCGGCGTAAATCTGAATGCGTGTTCGCGGAAAATAAACAAATCCGATAAAACGCCGTTTTCCAAGGCTTTATGAAGAAATTTCCACATATCAACTTTTTTGTCAACCTCTATGCCGCGAAAAAGTCCTATGCCCCATGTGCGTTTTACTTTTGGGTGGTCTTTTATAAGAGTCTCAAAATATTCGCCTTTTGCTGTGGCTTTTTCGGGAAGTTTTTCGTCGATGATAAAGTTGAGCGATGCCAGAGCCGCCGCTGCCGAAACAGGATGTCCGCCGAATGTTGTTATGTGTCCGAGTGGCGGCTCGCAAAAAGCCTCCATAATTTTTTTGTCGGCAACAAACGCTCCGATAGGCATACCGCCGCCCAAAGCCTTTGCTAAATTTACAATGTCAGGCACTATGCCGAAATTCTCAAAACCGAACATTTTGCCGGTGCGTCCCATGCCCATTTGAACCTCGTCAAGAATCAAAAGTGCCCCCGTTTCGTCGCAACGTTTCCGTAAGGCTTTTACCCATTCAATATCGGGAATGTTGAGTCCGCCTTCGCTCTGAATCACTTCTGTAATCACGCACGCGGTTTTGTCGGTGATTTTTTCTAAATCTGACATATTGTTGAAATTCAGACGTTTAACGCCCGGTAAAAGCGGTTTGTAGGCTTTGTTGTACTTGTCAGAACCCCAAATTGACATTGCACCTATTGTGCTGCCGTGATATGCTTTTTTGAAGGATATGATTTCTTTTCTGCCGGTAAAGCGTTTTGCAAGTTTCAGTGAGCCGTCCGTTGCTTCCGAACCAGAATTTACAAAATATACGTTGTTTAAATTTTCGGGCAAAACCTCTGTAAGACGTTTTGCCAACTGTACTTGCGGCGACTGAATCATCTCGCCGTAAACCATCAGGTGCATATATTTTTCGGCTTGTTCTTTTACCGCCTGAACAACCTTCGGATTGCAGTGTCCGACATTTGAAACCGAAATGCCCGATACCGTGTCAATGATTTTTTTGCCGTCGGGAGTATACATAAAAACGCCTTCCGCTCTGTCTATTTCTGCTGACAAAGGCGCAAATGATGTTTGTGCGACATATCGCATAAACATCTGTCTGTTAGTCTCTTGAATCATGGTAATTAATACTTTGTTATTGTTGTCGGCGAATTTTTGAACGCCCTTTCGTTGACATTGCAGGTTGCGGAAACGGCTGCGGTTTTTAGTCTCTTACAGTCTCTGAAAGCCGAACTGCCGATTTCTGTTACCGAAGGCGGTATCAAGACTTCCGTAAGTTGTGTGCATTGAAAAGCGTGTCCGCCGATTCTTTGCAGGTTGGACTGTTCCGCGAAAGTCAGTTTTTGAAGTTTATTGCAGTTGTAAAAAGCATCGCCGCCTATGCGTGTAACCGAAGCGGGAATTTCCACTTCCACGAGTCCCGTTTCCGAAAAACAGCCGCCGCGGATTTCTGAAAGGTTTTGCGGAATGTTAATCCTGGTGAGAGACTTGCAAAACTCAAATGCGTAGCCGCCGATTGAATCCATTTCGTCGGGCAGCCGTCCTGCCGTCATGTTTTTGCACCACGAAAAAGCGTAACCGCCTATGAATTTTAAGTTTTTCGGGAAGACAATTTTGCCGAGTTTCGTGCAGTTTGCAAAAGCGTATCCGCCGATATATTTTAAGTTTGCGGGCAGGTTTATCCTTTCGAGATTTTCGCAGTCCTCAAAAGCGTGTCCGCGGATTGTGTCAATCGCATCGGGCAGCGTTACCGAAACAAGGGACGTGGAATTGAAAACATCGCCCCTTAAACCGACAACTTTTTTGCCGTCAACCTCGTCGGGAATTACGAGCGATTCGCCGCCTGTCAAGCCTTCGGTGTAAAATCTGACGTACTTTTCGTTCTGATAGTCCTCATAAAAAACGTGCGGCTTAAAAAACAGCACCGCCGGAATCAGAAACGTAAAACCGCAGTAAATCAACGCTCTCAAAAGTCTTGCGTTTTTGCAGCGGTCGTAAAGTTGCGGCGCGATAACGTCAGAAAACTTTTCGTCGGGACGCGACTTGATTTCCTTGATAAAAAACGTTGACAAGTCCGCTTTTGTAAACTTTTTCCAAAGGATAAAATTCAGGACTATAAGCAGAAGAAGCCCGAATTTTGAATAGTGAAAAACCTGAAAAACAATAATCAGAATCAGGTTTATCGGCGCGGAAATCAGCGTTGCCGTCATTTTTTTCTTTTCCAAATGCGACAGGGATTCCTTTTTCAAGTCAAAATTGTTTTTTGACAGTTCCGCGTTGATGTAATTTTGAAGAATCTCGTTTTCTGTCTTCAAATACAGCGGGTCGATAACTTGTTGTGTTGTATTGTTTTCCATGGTTGTTTTTAGTTTTTATTTGTTATCATTTTTTGACAGGGTCGCAGGTTAAGTCAACACCGAGTTTCTTGAAAATTTTTCTGTCTATTTCCGAAAGCATAACCGTTGAATGAACTTGACAGCCTTTGAGTTTCGGCAGTTGTTCGAGTGCTTTTTTACAAGTTTCCTCCGATGACGAAAGCATTGCCAAAGCCACCAAAACTTCGTCCGTATGAAGTCTCGGATTGTTGCCGTGAAGACTGTTTACTTTCATATTCTGAATCGGTTCAATCATTTCTGCCGGAATCAGTTTTACTGAATGTGCTATTCCGCCGAGATATTTTATGGCATTGAGAATCAATGCTGCCGAGGGTCCAAGCAATGTCGTGGTTTTTGAAGTGATGATTGTGCCGTCTTCGAGTTCGATTGCTGCTGCCGGAAGTTGTGTTCTCTCAAATCTGTCTTTTGCTGCCTTGATAACCTTTCTGTCGTCGGGCGAACATTTTGCCTGACGCATAAGAAGACTGATTTTGTCGACTTCGTTTTCAGTGGCTTTGCCTTCTGCCAAAAGGTTCAGCGACGAGTAATATCGGCGTATGATTTCCTGTTTTGACGCCTCGCAGCAAACTTCGTCATTAACGATACAGTTTCCTGCCATGTTAACGCCCATATCGGTTGGTGATTTGTAAGGATTTTCACCGTAAATGCCTTCAAAAATTGCGTTCAAAACGGGGAAAATTTCGATGTCGCGGTTGTAATTGACAGTGATTTTGTTGTAAGCGTCAAGGTGAAACGGGTCAATCATGTTGACGTCGTTCAGGTCTGCCGTTGCCGCCTCGTAAGCCATGTTGACGGGGTGTTTGATCGGCAGGTTCCAAATCGGAAACGTCTCAAATTTGGCGTAACCGGCTTTGATTCCGCGTTTGTTTTCCTGATACAGTTGGCTGAGGCAGACAGCCATTTTTCCGCTGCCCGGACCGGGTGCCGTTACCACAACGAGCGGTTTTTCGGTCTCGACGTAGTCGTCTTTTCCGAAGCCTTCGTCAGAGCAGATAAGCGAAACGTTGGTCGGGTAGCCGTCTATTTTGTAATGGCAGTACGTCTTGATATTCATTCGGTTGAGACGGTTGATGAAAATGTCAGCCGCTTTTTGTCCCGAATAATGCGTTACCACGACACTGCCGACAAAAAGTCCGCGTTTTAGGAACTCTTCCCTCAGCCTTATAACGTCCTTGTCGTAAGTGATTCCGATGTCGCCGCGTATCTTGTTTTTCTCGATGTCGTCGGCGGAAATCACGATGACAATCTCCGCGAAGTCCCTGAGTTGCATAAGCATTTT
>JAEEGK010029101.1_pt1 | contig 11040 bp, 20 predicted proteins | sample 8958771 | NCBI WGS metagenome assembly JAEEGK01 (sample SAMN16246547, study PRJNA631951) | gut metagenome | biome: gut microbiome; feature: rumen; material: SC-attached | host: Bos | place: Iran: Karaj | collected 2018-10 | reverse complement strand
ATTATCCTTCCTGTCTTATCAATATTATATTTCTTACCATTGTAAATAAGATAATACCCTTCTTTGCTTGCTTCACATACCTTACATTGAAATGCCAATAGAGTAACCTCATTTCTTATTATACCAAGAAATTCATCAAATGGAGAATATAGAAATGCCTCAAATTCTCCTGCATGCAAATCAAGTGTTAGTTGTTTTTCTTCTTGTTTCATATCTAAATCAAATAAAATCCCAAGTATCGGCAACCTCAAGATTGCACCTCTATTGCTCGCACGAGTTCCAATGAGTCAGTTCCGGCAATCACGCCTTCTAAAAACCAACCTCCTCGCATACTTGGAATGGGTTTGCATCAGTTTCTTTTATTTTTTCGTTCAATAATCCATTGAAGAATTATCAGAAGGGGGAAGACAATACCTCCCGCTGCTAACCAAGCTATAAGCCATTCGTCCATTGTTTTACATTAATTTCTTGAGTTGTTCGTAGAGTGATTCTAAATCAGGAAATTGTTTTCGCGTAGTCACCATAGGCCCAAATTCAGGCAAATCTGCAGCACTCTTTAATTGTTTAATCTGCTCCTCGCTCGGCTTCCAATGACGGATTTTTTTCGCTCTGTATTCCGTCTTTTACACAGCGTTCATACTCAAGGTTGCCAAACTTGATAGTGTCTTTTGTAGATACTGTATAGGGCTTGGGACGGAGGGATTTGAGTTTGTTTGTAAGCCTCATAAGCATAGATGCTTTACCATAATTCTTCATAAGATAGCCTGAGTATTCCGCAAGCCAACAGCAAGCATCATTGATTGTCTTCTCATCCTCCTCGCTCCACTCTGCGGGCTTCTGTAAACCATATTCTTCTGGATGGTCAAACACTTCTTTCCTCCCTGCACTCTTACCCTCTCTAAAGGCTTTTTGAATCTCTGTTTCATTGTCACCTTCTGCGGGCTTCTGCTCTCCGGTCAAATACAGGTAATCAGACAATGTGATTGAGCCGTTTTGAAATAATTGGTGCAGGATTTTCTCTCTTGACATAACGGGCTTCTGCTCTTCATAATCATCAAAGTGTTGCTTCATCCAATTATCGTTTAGTCTCTTGGTACTTTCATCAACTTCTGCGAGCTTCTGCTCTGGGGTAAAGTATGCGTTTGCTCCGACCTTCCAAGGCTTCTGCTCTTTCGGGTGTTCATCGGCCCAGCAAGACGGAATCATCGTGGATGCGCTTACGTTTTCCACTTTATGCTTTTCGAGGTAGGCAAGAGCATCTTTATGGAAAATTCCTATCTCTTGGTCACGGTTCTTTTCAAACTGTTTCTTATGATATTCAACAAGTTCTTTCCTTATCCTCTCGTCCTCGCTCTCCTTCAACTCCGGGAACAAGAACTCCAGGGTCGCGTCGTCATAGGCACCAGTTCCATAGGCGGATTTTGCTCTATTGAAAGCGACATCATAGTCGCGGATTTGGTCTTTGATGCTCATGCTCTATCGGTTAGGGTTATCGCAGATGATCTCTAACTCGTTCTGCTTGTACCAGTCCGAATCAATACCGCCAAAATACTCACATTCAAGGCAGTTGAGAGGACAGCCCTCGCACCCCTGTACGGGGTTGATCTGAGCGCAAGGAATGTACTTTGTCATATTCTATCTATTTTTTGCTGATATTTCGATACCCCGGAAAGGGACTCTCTTCCTGATGGCAAGACGCACGGTGGACGCCGCGCATCCTATGTGCCTGGACACGCTCTTGATGCTCTTGAACTCGCGTTTCTCCCCATTGATGACGGCTACCACGGGTACGCCCCTCGCCTTGATAAGCCTGTCAACCCTCTCCCTGCTGATCTCCTTCCGATAGCACCCGCAGGACTTCGTGTGTCCGTGGACGAGGCTCGCCGCATTTGTCTCGAAAACTGTCCCACAGTCGCACCGGCAACGCCAGCGGGCACCCCCGTTGTTGTTGAGCTCAACGAACTCCAAGACCGTCACCCTTCCGAACCTCCGACCGGTCAGGTCGTGTACTTTCATCGGCATTTCCATATTGTCAGACAGCCGCGTGTATTAGGATGTACGGGGTGTTGTTCTTGATGTTGGAGAAGATGCCGAAACTCCAGCAATAGACGGAACAGAGGGCGGCAATGTCCTCGATGATCGGACCGAATAAGCAGTAGCTGGTTCGGATGTAGATAACATGGATGGCGCAGTCCAGCTCACAGGTGAGCCCGCTGCCGAATAGATTCTCGGCATGTTGGACGCGCTCGGAAATGATGTCGAATTGTTCTTTGGTAGTCATAACTAAATGCTCTTAAAGTCATACCTTTTATTTTAGCGCAAATATAGTGCAAATAACTTAATAAGCAAGGGTTTTCAGCAAAAAATTACTTTATTTTCTGTTGAAAAGTTTTTTTAGTTATTCTTTGCAGTTCCGCAGAAATCTTTTACCTTTGCGAAAATTTTACGATATGAGACTGAAAGAAATTGCGAAACAGAAAGGCATCTCCGGATCGGAACTGGCCCGCAGGATGGGCGTGTCCCCCGCGTACATCAACCAGGCATTTCAGGGGAAGGTGAACCTCTCCATCTCCAAGTGCGAGGAGTTCGCAAAGGTGCTGGATGTCCCGATGGCCTCCCTCTTCGATGGGTGGCACGACCCGGATGTCACCTTCTGCCCCCATTGCGGGAAACCCATCAAACTCGTCAAGGAATAATCCTCTCCTCGCACAGAACCGCGTTGCCGGAGATGAACCTGTCCCACTCGGGATTGTGTTCCCGCGCCAGCTCCGTGGCGGTCTTGTTGTAGAGTTTCTCCTTCTCCGGGCCGTCCACATCGAAAACAAGGTACTTCCCGCCGACGGGCAGGACATCTATGTACCCGTCCACGAAATCCTGTAACTCCTGAACGCAGAAGGTCGCCCCGTTTCTCGGGACGACCCTCTGCCTATTCCCCCGCGGGTCTATCAGCACCGCCATTCTTCAACACGGCTTGCTGCTCGAACGCCAATTCCTGGGCCTGCCGCAGTTTCTCGATCTCCTCCTCCGGTGCCTTGACCACCGACAGGAGCATAACCGCACTCTCAAGGGAAAGCAGCCCGGCACCGTAGAGTTTCGCGATGGCAGTCCACTTCTCCCTCTGGTCGGATGCGAACGGCTCGGCGAACTCAAAGGAGATGTCAAGGGCCTCAAGGTCCTTCCGCTTGTCAGGGTTCAGTTCGCATAGGACGGCGACGATGACGTTCTTCATCCGCCCAACATACTCTTTCCAATGCTCGATGTTCTTGTCCCGCTTGATGAACCCCAGGATCATCGCGTTCTTGACGGCGGGGCCGGTGAGTGTCCCAAGCCCTTTCATCTTCTCCACGTTGAAGTCCGGGGTGAACGAGTCGAAGAGGATGGAATCAGCGAGGACGGCCTGCTCGTCCCGGCGCGCCTCGGAGTTCTGCGGGGGGTTGATGTACTCGAACTTGGACTTTTCCCCCGTGAGCTGGATGAGACTGCCGATGCGTTCCTGCTGGTTGTTCTTCGCCATCATCTGGATCACGTCCGCGGTGGCGGCGGCAATCGGGTCGGCGAAATAGTTGTTGGTGTCGGCAATCTTGGAATCAAGCTGTTCCTCGCGCTCTATCCTCAACTGCACCCCATCCCACGCCTTGTTCTGCCTTGCGTAGATGGCGTTGATCTTCTTGGTGTAGTTCGGGTAGGTGTTCACTTTCCAGCCGACCATGTCCTTCTCGCAGAGGAAGGTGTTCTCGGGCGTGAGGATGTCCCAATGCTGGATGCTCCCTTTCGTGGACTTGGTGGTGTAGCCGTAGGCATAGGCGACCAGGTTGCCGTACTGGTCGAAGAGGGTGCGTAACTTGTACCCCGTGCTCCGCGCCGCGAGGAACACGTCGCAGGACATATCCCCGCCGTCATCCCGATAGAGCCTGAACACCAAGGAGGACTCGGTCTCCGACCCGGCAAGCCGTTTCAGCTCACGCAACTTGGTGTCGATGTACTTTTCCTTGATGAAGTCCGTGAAGAGCTTGTAGGCGTCGTCGTCACCGCCCTCCTTCTTCCAGATGATGGGAGACCCCAGGAGGAAGAACAGTTCCACCTCGTTGATGTACCGTTGCCGCGACCGGGGGAGTTTCTCCGTGATGTAGGGTTCCATCTTCTTCCGAATCTTGTTCGGGCGGCTCATGACCTTGTGGGTCTCCGGGTGGTACTCCTTGATGGCATTATCCACCTCGTCCGTCCTGTCCTGCATCAGCGAGATGGCCGTGGAGATGTCCTTGTCCTGAATCAATTTGTAGAAATCCCTCCGCACGCCGGTTGCATTCAGCACCAGGTTGCGGAACTGCGTCATGATCTGATTGAGATACTCGTTCATAATATTCCAAGTTCTTCTTTGGTGAGTGTGGCAGGTTTCTTCACCTTGCCAAGTAATACCGCCAGCACATAATAGCGAATGGCGTCGGCGGCGTGGTCATAGCCCGTGTTCATGTCGGGAAGGTTCAGGTACTTGCCGAACTTGTCCCGCGCCCATACATAGTTCCGCAACTCCTCCTGGACGTGGACGCTCCGCTTGGTCACGAAAATCTCCATGCTCAACATGTGGTTGATACCGGCCATCACGGAACCCGGTCCCTTGTCAACCCCGTAGATAACAACCCCTCCGAGGCCTATCTCGTCCAGCAGTCGGGGGTCCGCACTCTCCGCGTACACGAACCCGTCATCACCGGACTCCTCTTCCCTCTGGAACTCGCGCACCAGATCGACGGACTTCATGTGCGTCTTGTAGCACAATTCGTCCACATAGAGCCGGTTGTCAATGATTCCGCACCTGACTATCGCGGTGACATCGTTGGTGTAGCCGAAGTCGCACCCACGCGCCACTTTCTTGCAGTATTTGGGGAACTCGTCCACGATGCCCCATTTCTTGAAGATGGCACCCTCCGCAACATCATCCCACCTACCCATGAATACATGGGCGTACCTGTCCGGGTCGTCGCGTTTCATCACCTCCGCCGCATCAAGGAACTCCTTGGAGAGATGTTCGAGGTTGTCAAGGTAACTTGTATGGATGTGGAGGACGTTCGGGTGGGTGGAAATCTGCACGGGAACGCCGTCGAACTCCACAAGTTTGTGGGTGTCCTTGATGAAATGCTCGTACACGAAGTGGTTGGAGTCGGCCGGGTTCATTATGATTATGATCCTGTTCCGCAACCCCTTTGTTCGGATGGACAGCATTATCCGCTCGAAGTCGTCGTAGACAGTCCATTCCTCGGCCTCGTCGCAGACGAAAGTGGTCAGGCCCTTGATGGACTTGAGTTTCGCCGTCTGGTTGCCGGAGGAGGTCTGGATGCCCCTGAACATCACCCGCGACCCCGTCATCTTGTTCACCACGTCCGTCTTGGTCTTGCGGAAGTAGTCGTCCGTCCCGTCCATCTCAATCTTCTCCTCGAACTCGGGAATGACGGACATCCCCGCCGATACCATCGTATAGCGGACAAAGAGGATGTTGTGGGCGATCTGCATCTCCTTGTTGTACTCGAAGGTGAGCCTCTCTATGAACGTACCGGCCGCGAACGATTTCCCCGAACCGCGTCCCCCGGTGATGAGGATGATCATCTTGTCGTCATCCAGGAAGAGGGGGTTATAAATCGGGTTCAGCGTCACCATCGTTCATCAGTTTGATCCAAGCCTTTATCGGCACGCCGTTCTTGACCGTCTCCTCGTCAACACCGTGGAAGCCTTCCCTCGCGCCCAGGGACCCCATGAAGTACCTCAACATGTTGGCATCGGGCCTCTCTATCCAACCTGCGAATTTCTTCGCCCTTTTCCCGTCCTTGTCAAAGACCGGGTTGCCGTTGTCGTCTGTCACATCCTCGAAGGCGCGTATTCCCATAGCGACAAGCCGTGCGGTGGCCACGCAGTCGTCGTAGAGCCTGCCCCGCTCGTCCTTGACCACCTGGTTGAACTCGGGATCGGCCTTCATCCAGTTCCAGATGGTCGTCCGGGAAACCCCGAACCTCCGGGACACGAGCGTCAGGTTGCCACCGAGATCAAAGACCACCTGACGGAATACCTCCAAATCGGGTTTCTTGTACGGTTCTGTGTTCATAACTCATATAGTGTTAAAGAATGTTCATTTTTTTAATGACGCACAAAGGAAAGTAAGCCCTGTGACAATAGGGTCCGTTTTTCGGCTATCGGATTCACTTGATATTTTTTGTGAAAGATTGGTGCGAAAAAAAAGTTAAGAAATATTTGGATTATTAAGTTATTATTTGTATTTTTGTGTCGAAAATTAAACTTATCATAATAGGACATTTGAGTTGGGGCGTCGGTTGTGAAATCCATGCCCCTTTGCCTGAAACTAAATTCTATCAGATATGACTATCAAAGAGTATGTGGAGGCCTACGGGTACAAGGTATCCGACCTCACCGAGAAAGAACTCGAAGAGGTGAAGAAGGAGATGGAGATGAAAGAGCGCGGGATTGAGGTGCTGGATGGGTTCTTCAGTCCAATGAGTCCGTTCTCGCAGAGAATGCTGAATTAAGAAAGGAGGGTGTTGAGCCCTCCCTTCTTTTTTTGAACCCATGAATATCTTATGCCCGTCTCCGGGTGTAAGTCCATCCGTATCTCCGTGCCATTTCCCTTGTGATGGAGTGTGACATCACGGCGTTGTACCGCCCGAGTTGCTCCCTGCCGGACTGCGCGTATGATCTGTTCTCGTCGCGGAACCGCCTTGCGAGCGCGTACCACTCGCTCTGGATTTGTTCGGGGTTCAGGCCGCCCCAGCCGCCGCGGGGTCTCCTGATGGAGTAGGTGTAGGTCGGGGAAACGGCTCTCACCTCTTTCGCGTTGGTCAGGATGGCAAGGCGGATGTCGTCGCCAGAGAGGGATGTGACCAGCCTCGCGCCCATCCCGGTTCCTCCACCGTGGACGCCGATGACCCTGCCGTTTCTCACTATGGGCTGGTCAAGTTCGTGGGGGTGGTTGTGCGTGAGGACGGAATCCTGCGGAACGAGCCGCCTATCCACCCCGGCCCTTGAGCGAGAGCCGGTGCCGACGGTGATGTTGATGACCCTTCCGTCATCGGTGATGGCCCTTGCGGTCTCCGTTCTGCGGTTGCGGATTTGTCCCTCCACTTGGAGGGTTGCCTGACGCTGTGCGGGTGTCATTCCGACATCCGTCGCCGCTTTCCCCCTGCGGTCTGTCCTGATTGTCGTTCTGGGTGCTTCGTACCGCTCCCTCTGGGAATTGGTCACGGGCGCACTCTGTGCCTTAACTCTCGGTCCTTCTGCCATAGTTATCTGCTTCTTTCAATGTAATCAATCATTTTCCTACGCAGGTAATCCCTCGCCTGTTGGACGCTCATCCTATCCAGGTCGATGGTGTCAAGGTACTCCACGTTTTCCCCGCCCATCAAGGTCACATCATAGCGCTTGTTTGTTCGATTGATCGGCTGAAGGAGTTGAAGTTCGTACTCATTCCCGTCAGCAGTCACCCGATAGCGGTTGTATTTGACCCCGATGTCACTATGCGGGGTGAGGGAAAGGTTCTTGAAGTCTATCCCATCAACCATATCCCACACGGCTCTCTGGGTGTAGGGACTCCCGCCCCATCCTCCTCTCAAGCCCTCACCTGTACCCATACGGGCTATCCGCTCGTTCCTCGCCCTCTCGGAAAGGATGTGTTGCCGTAATACTTGAGGTTCTGCCATACTAATACGAGTTTCTGAGGTCCCTTACTTTCTTCTTCCCGAAATGGAGGTCACGCTCTATCCCGCCGACGGGGTAGTTGCCCATCCGGTAGATGTAGCCATGAAGTTCGGAAAGACGGAAATAGCCGTACTCTCTGCCCTGACCCATATCCACGATGCCGAACAGCTCGTAGTCGTCGTTCGGGAGCGGACTCGCCTCAAGAACATACCATCTTCCCCGTCCGTATGGGTTGAAGTATTTGACGAGGATGTCCGCGTCCTCGCCCTTGCCGTCCTGGGAGTAGAGGGGATGCTTTGCGAAGGCGTCCGCGATGCTCTGCGTGACCAGATGCTCGGCACGGTTCATCTTCATCCGTCTTCCGTAGGCGGCCATATTCTCGCGGTAGGCCGACAGTGTGTCGGTTGTCCTTATTGATCCAGGTTCAGCCATTTTTTCTACAAACTATTTGTTTTCTAAAAAAAGTTTTCTATATTTGCATCAGAAAAGGGATTTCAACAAAGTAGCAGCCCTCGAAACGCACGAGCAAGCGGGCTACATAGTTGGAGTCCCTTTTACTATTTGTGGGGCTCGGTCTTCTTTGAAACGCGTTTCGCTATAAATCGCATGAGGTTTGTACCTCTTTGTCGATTTCATATACCTCATCCCCAAGTATATCTTTTGCCCGATTGTGTCACTATAATATGTAAAATAGGCCACGTCGGGGTGAGTACCATCATCCGCAGACCACCCAACATATTCCCCATTTTCAATGATGTCTCGAATCCTGGGGATGATAGTTTCACGATCACCCTTCAGTTCACCACTTATCTCATAGACAAGATTATGAATGTCGGTTTTTGTTATCTCATATTCCCCGACAACACCATTATCCAGGTCATATTTGCCAACAAGTCCTTGAGCATCCTCAATAATTTGTCGATTCGTCTTTGGGACAGATTCCTGATGCGTAACCGGCGTCTTGGACTCTGCTCTCTCAACCGCACTCCGCATCGGGACGAACTTCTCAAATATGACCTCCCCGGACTCTGCCATTATCTCCTATTGTTCCTTCTCCTGAAAGGGAAGACGGCGGTGGCCGTCGCCCTGGTACTGAAGCCATACGGCGCGACCAATCTCCCCGTCGCATCAAGGGCATTCCAAGTCCTCATTGCCGCCCCGCGAAGTCTATCATCCGCGTTCTGTGGGTTGCTGTCAAAGTAGTTGTCCAAAATCCGCTGGATTTGGGAACGGGTAGCCGATTCGGTGCGGTTTCTTCTCACGATGACTCCGGCGGTCGGAATTCCCGTGCCGCCCGTGTAGTAAATCCTATCAAGGTCTCTTCTGATTCTGCCGGGTTCTGCCATAGTTGTATTCCTTTATTGGTTTCTATTTCTCCTTGCGTAAACACTCCTCGCTATCGGCCTGTCATAGAGCCTGAACTGACGGGGATAAGCCATTCCGCGCTCCCAGCCGGGGTACTGCGTGTTCATAATGTTGGTCTCATATCGGTCATAGGCGTCCCTGATGGCCTGACGGCGACGGAAGAAGTCGTCCTCGTCCATCCGATAATTGATGTACTCCCGATAGAGCCGGTTGTCTATCCGGGAATACTGCTGGTCTATCTGCCGGAGGGTCTTCGCCCTCTCTCTGCGTGGGGTCTCACTCCGATAGAGGACATCCCTCATTGATGCTAATCTCGGTTCGCTCATCTTATCTCCTGTTGTTTCTCATATAGACACTCCTCGGGACTCTCCGCCGACGGTTCTCCTCGGTCTGCCAGAGAATCTCATACTCCGGCGCGTTCGGTTTCAGGTACCGGCCGATGTTCTCCGAATAGGCGTTGTACGCCCGTTGCGCCCTGCGGAAAAGTTCTTCGCCCCTGTCCGTAGTCCACTCGCGCAACCCGCTTCTTCCGTCCGGCAGGGTGAACCGCTCACGGGCGGTGTACTGATCGTAGATAGTCTGCTGGATTCTCTGCATCTGTGCATCCACATCCGCCATAGACTTCCCACGCCCGCCTACCTGTGCAACGGTTGCGGCCTTTATGGTTCTCGGTTCGCTCATAATCTGCCTCCTTTCCTTCGAATGTACTCATCAATCACCGCCGTGATGCTCTGCATCCACGGCATCCTATCCCACCGCTCATCGGTCTGCCGGTAGTTGTTGTCGAAGTAGTCAACAACATTGTTCCTCAATGCCATAAGGCTCTCCACAGTCCGCCTCTCAAGACCGAAATGCCGATTGATTTGCTCAATCTCTGCATTGGAGGTGAACATATCATCCGCAGGACGGTAGTTGGTGAAATTGGCTATGAGCCTATTGTCTCGGGTCATATTCCCATAGGCTGTCGTGGCTCTGAAAAGCCGCCTCTGGTTTCTCCTTATGTCCTCCCACGGAATCTGCCTATCGGTTGCTGCGGCACGGTCGAGGGCCGCACTGTTCGCATCATCGACTGCCCCGTAAATTCTCCTTAACTGGGCGTCAAGTTGCGCCCGGGTCTTTCCATTCTTTACTGCTGGTTCCGCCATACTATCTGTTGTTTCTTCTTCTCCGTGCGTAAACCGAGTAGGGAACGGCCACCCTGTCCGCCGCCCGGTAGGCCTCGTCCCTCGACCCGCGGCTGTTCGCGGCGAAAGTCCTGGTGTATGCGGGGGAATTCACGATGTTGTCCGCATAGAGGTTCATCAGCCTGTCCACAAGACCCTCGCGCCTGCGGGCGGTTTCATCGTATTCCCCGCGCTCGTCCAGCTCACTGAATCGGGCGAGGAGGCGGTTGTACTGCGCCACTGTACCGGCATAGGTTCTTGTCCGGCGGGAAAGTGCTGATCTCGGTTCTGCCATAGTCTATGTTATTTGGTCATCCTATTGAACCTCTCTCTTGCAAGGTTCTTGATCCAATTCCTTCGAATTTCCACAACCTGACTTCTGGTAAGATTCAGACCATGCTCGGAGGAATAGTCCTCGATGACAGTATCGATGTCCTCTCGGATACCATCATAGTACGAATCATACTCGTCAAGGAGTCGTTCGTAGCTAACGGAGTATCCACCCGGGAAAGCCTCATTGAAATAGGCATTGATTTCCGTATTTATCTTATCCACCGTATAGTTTTGGCGTGGTGCTGCGGCCCTCTCCTGCTGTGCAATGGAAATGGACATGGCACTGTCATTCGCTTTCCTTGGTTCTGCCATAACTAAAGCGCTCTATGTACCCTATTGTAAACCTGGTCCCCATAGTCCCTGCGGATGCGGGAGAAAAGGTCGTTCATCGCCCTCATCCTCCTCTCGTACAACTCCTGCGTCAGCCCTCGCGCCTGGAAATGCGCCCGGTTGATGTTCACGAACTCGTCGGTCAGGTCGTCGT
>JAEEGK010029098.1_pt1 | contig 11041 bp, 3 predicted proteins | sample 8958771 | NCBI WGS metagenome assembly JAEEGK01 (sample SAMN16246547, study PRJNA631951) | gut metagenome | biome: gut microbiome; feature: rumen; material: SC-attached | host: Bos | place: Iran: Karaj | collected 2018-10 | reverse complement strand
ACTATTGATAATCAAAAAGAATTAGATGATGCTTAAAATCAATAATTATATTTATTTATTTAATTCATTTTTATTATTTAAATTAATTTTTAATTTTTTTAATAATATACTCTAAAAAAATGAAAATTAGGACAATCAAAATTAGGACTTTAAATATTATACAAATAAGATTTCTTCATGTTTTCCAAAGTATTCACATAATTGAAATTCAATCTTTTTCCGTATCATTTTTAATTTTTATATAAAGTAAAATTTAAAATATCAATGTTTTTTTGATATAAAAAATGTAATAAGTATAATTAAAAACATATTTGTTTTTTATTCTTTAAATTACTTCCATTAGATAATAATTTGTCATAAAAAAGGCAAAATCTTTAAACTCTATAAACCATATATCAAAATTTTTTCCAATATTTTTTTTTATTTTATCTTTCATAAATAACTAAAAAAGTAAATAAAAAACCAAAATTGCATATTAAAATCAAAAAAAAACTCATTCAACAAAAAAAAAATTTCAAGTGCAATTCATATATAAATAACTAGGATTAAAAATATATAATTTAATGCAATATAATACAAACAATATAAATTCAGTAAAAATTTACAATAATCAAGGATATGTTACAAGTAATCCTCAAATTGATACAAACACTGAATATAATTCAGAAAATGAAAATAATAATGCAAATACAAATTCTATAAATAGATGTGGAAAATTGAAAACTCTTTTATTAATTATAGGAGGAATTGTAATTATTGCAATTGTAATAGTAGTTGCTGTATTAATAGCTCGTGGTAAAAAAGAAAATGATAAAAGAATAATTGAAAAAGAAAAAGATGAAAATGAATATGAACTTTATACTACTAATTCAGGTGAATATATTGTTGCTAAAATTAATAGAACAATAAATCAGATGTGGAAATATGATGGAAATGAAAATTTAACTATAACTAGTATTATTGATGATTCAAATTCTTTAAGAAGAAATGAAGAAATAAAAAAGAATATTAAAACTGAATATCTTTTATATATATATGATGAAGAAAAAGTATCAGATAATTCTATTTTATATTCTGCATATGCTATGATATTAAATAAAATATTTATTGAAAATAATGAAGAATTTTATGAAGGAGGAATTAATATTTTAGAATTAGGATTAAATAATAATAATGAAGAGAAAGAAGAAGAAGAAGAAGAAAAAAAAGAAAATGAATCAAATAATAATAATGAAAATGAAGAAGATGAAGATAATTATAAAAATGATGTACCAATAATTAAATTTAGATTTTATGAAAATGGTACTTTATATGATATGCAAAAACCTCAAAATATAAGTAATTCATTATTTTTAAGTTTAAAAACATTTATTGATAAAGTAATTCCTTCAGTTTCATATAGTTTATATTCTTATAATTCAGAAGATAAATTAAGAATATTAAATCAAGATGGTATATTTAATGATTTTAGTAAAAAAGATGATAAAATAATTTTAAATGAAAATAGAGATCATGGTGTTATGTTAAGTGATTTTGATTTAGATAATTCTAATTTAATATCAGATAGAAAGATTGAAGTAGATTTAGAAGGAAATATTAAAAATATTAAAAGTAATCAAATATCAACATTAAGTAGTGAAGGTACTTTTGATGAAGAATGTGAAGATACAATTTGTCCAGAAGATAAAGAAGATAATATTCCTGATTTTCCTATTAGATCTATATCAACTATATCTTCATCAAATATTGATTTAAAATATACAAATATTAATAAAACTATTTCTCAAACTATTAATAATTATATTATTCCTGATATTACATTTGAAAATTATAATATTGAATTATATAATATTAATAATAGAAGAAGAAGAAGATTAAATGAAAAAAAAATTAATAATAATAAAATAAATAGAAGATTAGATATTAATAGTTTTTCTCAACCAATGAGATTTTCTCATCCTGTTTTTAAAACAAATATTGGAGGAATTAAAATTGGAATGACTGCATCAATTAAATATATACCTGAAATAGGAGAATTAAAATTAAAATTAGATTATACAGTTGGAAATAAAGAAAAAAAGGTTGTTGATTTACAAATAAATACCTCAATTGGTTATGCTTATGACAAATTTAAAGAAGTAATTGAAGTTTTAGGTGGTGAATTATATTATATTTCTAATAAAGCAATAAGATTATCTTTTAGTTCAAATTGGAAAAAACAAATAATTAAAGAATTATCAAATATATCAACTTATATTACTAATTTATATGATGCTACTCCAATTTTAGTTAAACCTTTAAATAATTTAGTAAAAGAAATTAGAGAATCTTCAAAAACTAATTTTGATAAAGTAAATATAGAAATTAATAAAAGTGTAAATAATCTTAATTTATTACAAAATGAAGTAGATAATACAAAAGAAACAAATGAAATATCATTAATTAATGAATCTAAAAATAATTTTAATTCTTTAATTTCAAATTATAAAGAAACATTTGATTTATTTGATGAATCAACTATAATTTTTACTGATGATTTAAATGAAAACTTACCTGAACTTAAATATATTGATATAGGATCATTTTATGATATAAAAGAACAATTAAGTGCATCTGAAATTATTTATAATCAATTTGAAGAAATGGTAAAAAATGCAATTAATACACAAAGTTCATTATTAAAAGATTATACTAATACATTAATTAAAAATAATTTAGAAAGAATAATTGATCAATTAGAATATATTGCAAAAAGACTTCAAACAAATGTAACTCTTATTGAAGCAATAAATGATAATAATAAAAGAAATAAAATGATAATATCATTAAATTCAATTAGAACTAAAGTAAATAATATAATAAAAACTACATTAAATAAAATTGATAATATTTATAAAGAATTAAATAATGGAAATGGAGATGAATTAAAATCAATATTAAATGATGCTAAAAATAAAAAAAATGTATTTTTACAAAAAAAAGATAATATAGAAAAAACATTAAGATCTTATATTTCAGTTTCTACTAATTTTGAATTATATATTGAAGATACTGATATTATATTTACAATTGATCAAAAAGTAACAAATAAAAGAGCTCAACAATTTTTTAATGAAATTATTATTCCATTAAGTTCTCTTCAAAAAAATTATTTAAATTCATTTAATGATATTGAAAATAATGTAAATTCAATTATTAATGAAGTTTTAACAAATAAAAATAATGATTTTGCAAATATTCCTTCATTATTAGATATATTAAAAACAAATATTAATAAATCAATTACAAATTCATTAGGTAATCAATTAATTAAAAACATATATAATTCATATCAAAATAAAACTTATCTTGAAAATCAACTTAAATTATATTATAATCCAATAATAGAAACATTTAATGAATATTTAACTGTATTTAGAGAACAATATTTTTTAAATCATATTGAACAATATGTTGATAAACCATATGAAATAAAAACAAAAATAGAACAAATTAGAGATAAACAAAATAATATGATTAATATAATGCTTAATGATGCTACAAAAGAAATTAAAAAAATTATAAATCAAAAAATAACGGAAACATGTGATTTATATAAAACAAAAATAGAAAAATATTTAATTAAAATTGAAAAAAATATTGCTAAAGATAATTATAATACAATAGCAAAAAATAATATAAATTCAATTACTAATACTTTTAATAATATTTTACTAAAAGTAGAAGAAAATAAAAAAAATTGTTTAAATTATGAAAATCAAAAAACAATAATGAAAATAACAAATGAAGAAGATCCATTTAATATAAAAGAAACAATAAAAACAAATGAAAATTTAATGTTAACTTTAATAAGACGTATTTTAGGATATGTTCAAACAGATTTTGATAATGTATTTTGTGAATATGATCATAATAATGAATGCATTTATATAGAAAAATTAGATGCATCACAAAAAAAATTATTCCAAAATGCTAAACTGAGATATACATTATCAAAATTAAATGAAATTACATCATTATCTAAAAATCCAGAAAGTTTTAATTTACTTTCATATGATAAATATGTTGAATTATTTAAATTAAATACTGACTATAATAAAGATTATATTACAAATAGTATTTTACATTCATTTAAAGATTTAAATAATGAAAGTCAAGATTTAATTAATCCAACCATTAATTCAATTAAAAATAATTTAACAAACAGTTTTGAAAATAATATTAATCAAGGATTAATTGAATCAACAATTAATAAATTTGCAAATAAAATATTTACTTTGCCTTCAACAAATATTGATAATAAAGCACAAAAAGTAATAAATACTATTATAAATTCTTTTAATGATTATAAAAAAATATATGATAATAAAAAAATATTTATTGATAGAATTAGTTTTGAACAAAGTTATAATAATTTAAGAAATTTAATAAATCAAACAATATCAAAAAATATAGATTTTTTAGATACTTTACAAAATGATAATAATTTAATAAATCAAGTGATTAATTATTATTATGATATAGTAGATAATATAGGAAAAAGTTTTGAAGATGATATTATAAAATATTCAAAAATTTTTTCAGATTATAATTTATTAGGATTAACTTTTAATATTGAAAAAATAGGAAAGGAAGCAAATCAAGAAGAAATTAATAAATTAAAAATTTTAATTCAAAAAACTGTTAAGCAATTATTTAGTTCTTCTTTTAGTAGTCAAATTTATAATATTAAATTAGTATTAACAAAATATAATAATATGATTTTAGATACAATTAAAGAAGAATATGAAATAATATTTAAAGATTTTACCTTTAGAGGAGAAAGTGAAGCAGGAACTAATATATTGATTGTAAACTCTTTATCAAAAATATTAAATGATAAAATAAATAATGAAGCAAATAATTATGTTGAATCTTCTAAACAAATTTACAATTCAAAAATTTTATCATCATTTAATTTAAAAAATAAAAATGATAATATTGAAATATTAAATATTTTAATATATGATTTTCCTGAACTTCAAGAAAAAATAACTAAAGGAGCAGAGACTTTAAATAATTTTTGTATTGATAGACTTCAAAAAGAAAAAATATTATTTAAAGAAACAATTGAAACAATAATAATTGAAGGATATAATAAAACAATTAAAGATTTTTCTATTTCATTTGGAAAAAATTATTTAAATAAAATTTTTGAACAAATTACATCAAATAAAGTAGAATTAAATTTAAATAATATTGAAACAACGATTCAATATAATCATCAATTTTTAATGAATATTTTAAAAAGTATAACAGATTATCATGAATCGATTGGAAATTCATTAAAAACTATATATTCAACTCTTACAAATGAAATTTCAAATAATTTAGATTATGATATTGATACTTCTTTAACAAATGTAATAAATGATTTTAAATCAAATTCAAGGGATAAAATAACTGAACTATTTATGAATCAAATTATACTTACATTAAATAATAATGAATTTAAAAACTCTTTTACACAAAATGTGATTAATTTATTACCTCATGAATTAAATGATGGTTTTATTAGTAAATTAAAAAATAATTTTAATGATCTTATTGATTATAATAATTTAGTTCAATTTAAAAATTCAATTACATCAAAATTTAATACATCAAAAAATACTATTTCTAATTTATTTAGAACATATCAAACTGAAATTGAAGTAGAATTATCAAAAAAAACTTCAATTGCACTTAATAAAGAAATTAAAAATATTATTTCTTCATTAAAACGTTATAAAACCAAAGATTTTGAAATATATCCAAAATCTTTTACTTTTATACTTTCAGATAATTCAAAAACAATTTTAAATACATTTATTGTAAAAATCAAATCAATTATTTCACCTATTATGACTGAATATATTGGAAATGATGATCAAATTAAATCACAATTACAAGATAAATTAAATTCATTTGGTGATTATGTTAGTATTGTAAAATCAAATTTAAATACAAATGATATAATAAATAAAACTTTACAATCTTTAAATAATTTAAAAGAATTACAAAAAGAGATTAAAAATTTTGTTTTAGAAGAAGTAGATAATATTGATAATGAACTTAAGAATATTGATACTTCAATATATAAAAAAAGAAATCTTGAAGTATTTGAAATAGAAGATATATTAGATTATTTTGATAAAATGAAAAATTCTTTTAATACATTACAACAAAATTCAACTACATTAAATGAATATATTCAATTTTCAAAAGATTCTTCAGATTTTGATTCATTTATGAAAAATATGATAAATCATATTTCAGATCCAATTGAAAATTCATTAAATAATTTATTTGATTACTTATCAGAATCACAATATAAATCATTTGAATCAAATATTAAAAATCAAGCTGAAAATATAAAAAAATATTTATTAGATTTTTATAATTCTGAAAATCAACATGTTTATAATTCAATGAATATTATTAATGGACTTGGTTTATTATATAATTCAATTAAAGATCAAATTAAATCTAAAATAGATAATTATTTAACAATTTATTCAGACAAAATATTTAAACAAATAAAACCAATTAATATAAATTCAAATTTATTAACTGAAACAAAAGGTTTAGAATTAGGTTCTTTTAATCAAGATATTGTTGGAACTAAAGTTACTTTTAAATCATCAATTCCAAAATATAATTATAAATATATTATTACATTTAAATATGAAAACTTTGAACTTAAAACTTATTCAGAGATTTTAGGAGAAACTGAAATTAATGTATATTATGAAACAGGAAATTTAAAAGCAGGAATGAAAGGAATGATAGGTTCAGGTACTATATCAATGAGTTCAAATAATAAATGTAAATTTTATAAAACAGATTTATCAACTACACATACTACAAATCCAACTACTTATTTAAAATATATTTCAAAGAAAAAAAGTAGACAAGTTTGTAAAAAAAGACCATGGTATAAAAGGATTTTTAGACCAAAATGGAAATGTTGGACTGAATATTATTGGACTTATGAAGAACAAAAAGTGAATGTTCCAAAAGGAAGAATTTCTGGTGATAAAACATTTTAATAAATAATTAATTATTTAATATAAAAATTTTTTAATATATTATTATTATTTTCTAATTTTTTTTTTTTAAAAAATAATAAAATAAACTTATATGATTTAATTGAATTTTTTTAATTGAGAACTTGAATATTTATTATAATATTTTAGGTTTTATTTAATGAAAAAAAAAAGAGTTATTAATAAATTTGATATATCAAAACTTTATCCAGATTTAATATACTTTATTTATTAAATTTTTTATTTATATTCTATTTGTTTATTTGCAAAAAAACAAATTATTGAGATGTTGAATTAAATGAAAAGTTAAATTATTTTATAAATTTTGATAAAATAGGAAGAAAAAGTCAATCTAGATATTAAAAGATTTTATCATTTCTTTATTATAAATTTTTAGTAAATTTTATTTCATTAAAAAAATATGAATTATATAATGTTAAAAACATTATAGAATATAGATAATTATTTAATATTTGAATTTAATAATAGATAATAATCTTATGAATTAAATATTAAAATTTTAAATAATAAAAAAATTTTTTTTAAAATTAAATATTTGTTAATTATATTATTTATAAAGAATTAAAAATAAATGTTTAGTATATTTAAGAAGAAAAATCCAAATACAGTACAATATAATGAGAATGCAAAAAAAAGAATAGAATTAGAAATAGAGAAATTAAGAGAATTAAAACAAGGAATATTTAATAGATATAAAGAATATCAAAATGAATATTATATAACAATAATAATAGATAAGAGAATATTAAGTATAGATAGTGGAACAGAAAAAGATAAACTAGCAGATTATATAGTATTTTTAATAATAGTAGATTTAGCATATCCAGAAAGACATCCATTTGTATTATCAAGAACAAATTTTAATAATCCATCATTAATGGATGGAAGAGATTTATTAAAAAATATATTTCCAAATTTTACATCAAAAAATACAATAATAGAAATAGTAAATGAAATACCACATTTTATAGAAAAAGTAATAAATGCAATTGGATATAAATTTTATGGTGAATTTCATTTAGGAAGTACTTATGATATGAAAAATTTTGATAATATGATAGTTAATACATTTAAATGTCAAATTGATAAAAATGATAAAGAAAATATTAATAGATTTAATTATAATAGTGAATATATATTAATACTTTCAAGTGATTGTTTAATATTATTTGATGTTAAAGATACAGGAAATGGTACTATTGTATTTTGGAGTTCTTTATTTTCAATTACTGATTTACAATTAAATAAAGTTCAAAAAGTAGTTTCAATTAATTTTTATGATGATGAAACTAATAATGAATTTCATTTAAAATTAATTGTTGAAAATATTTTATTTTTTAGAGATACTCTTGTTAAAAAAATGAGATTTTTAAAAGTTAAAACTGAATCTCAAAAATTAATTAAAGGTCAAAAACATGAAAAAAGAATTACTGCTAAAGAAATATTAAATATGAAAATAGATGAAATTGAAAAAAATGTTAAAAATTTAAAAGAAAGAATTGAAAAAGGTGAAATTAATGGATATACTGTTAATACTTTTACTACTCTTTGTGGAAAAGCAATTGAACATTTTTCTATGATTGGTGATGATAAACATATGCAATATTTAAATATTATGAAAGATATTTTAAAAATTGAAAAAGTTAATCAATTTACTATTGATAATCAAAAAGAATTAGATGATGCTTAAAATCAATAATTATATTTATTTATTTAATTCATTTTTATTATTTAAATTAATTTTTAATTTTTTTAATAATATACTCTAAAAAATGAAAATTAGGACAATCAAAATTAGGACTTTAAATATTATACAAATAAGATTTCTTCATGTTGATTTTTTTTTATTTTATAAATTTTTACATTATTTTTTATTTTGCTAATATTCTTAGTTTAATATTCTAAATATTAAAAAAAAATTTTTCATAATATGATAATTATATTAAATTCAATTAGAACTAAAGTAAATAATAAAATTATAACTATATTAAATAAAATTGATAATATTTATAAATAATTAAAGAATGGAAAAGGGAATGAATTAAAATTAATTTTAAATAATGAAAAAAAATAAAAAATATGTCTTTACAAAAAAAAAGACACTTTTTATCTTTTTGAAAATTAAATTATAATTTTGAAATTTATAGATTAATAAATTAAAAAAATTAAATATTAATTTGTTTTATATTTTGAAATAAATTTTTAATTTTTTTTAAATAATAATACATTATTCTAAATTAAATGAATAAAGATAATACATTTGAATTTCAAAATAGAAATCAAATATCAAATCTAAATCAATTGAAACTAAATAATATATTTAATAATAAATCAGAAAAAAAAATAACTGAAAATGTGAATCAAAATAAATCAAATTTTAAGCCCTTTAATTATAACAATAAATTTAATTTAGACCAGGATAACAATAATCAACTAAATCTTATTAGAAATGATTATTTAAATTTTTATTTTAATAATAATCAAAATAATCACTCCAAATTCAATGAAAATTCAAATAATTATACTTATAACTTAGATCAAAATTTTTCTAGGCAAAATGAATATAAAAAAAATTTAATTAATCATAATGAAATTAGTTTATTAAAATATCAAGATTTAAAAGATTTAAATAATCAAATACAAAATTATTCAAATCAATTTAATCAATTTAGGGATGATGATTTAATTCCAAGAACAACAATTCAAAATAAATTACTTAATAAAATAAATCAAAGATTAATTAAAATTAATAATGAAGCTAATGATAATATTTATCAAGACAATATTTCATCTCAATGGCAACAAGAATATATGTTATATCAATTAGATAATCCTAAATTAATGTATTTATATAATAATTTAGAAAATTTAAATGAGATTAATGAAAATCATTCTATTCAAAACATAGGAAATATCAATTTTAATAATTATGATATTGATGAGCAATAATATTTATATAAAAAAATTATTTTTATATTGATAGGATGTTATATAATTTTATCATTTTTGAGTTCAATTAAAATAATAATATTTTTATTTATTAAAATATTATGCAAAATAAATTATACTAAAAATAGATATAAAATTTTTTATATAATATTTATTAATTTTTAATTAATAATAATATTCATTAATCATAATTTTATACTTTTCATTTTCTTTAAACTTATTTTTTTTTTATTAAACAATTATTTTTATTTAATAATTTACTTTTAATAAAGAATTATTAACATAAAATTTAATTATTAAATATAATTAAAATTATTCTTTTTATTGATACATGCCAATAATAATTTTAAATATTTAATGAAAACCTTTCATTATTCTATTTAATTTTTTATATTATTTGGATATATAAAAAAAAATTAAAAAATAATTTTTTAATTTAACTATTCAAAACATTTTTATTGATTCATATAGAAGTAATATATGAGAAATAAAAATCGATTTTTATAATTTGTATATTAGTAATTTTAATTTTATATATTATTTAGGAAAATTATTGTTTTATTGAAAAAAAAAATTATAAAATTTTTTAATTTTCTAACAATATTTTAATTATTTAGGTTAATCAAACAAAAATAAAAAAATAAATAGTTTTTTAATATTAAAAAAGAAAAAAAGTCATATTAGCATAATAAACTAAATAATGGATGACAATAATATTATTCAAACTAATGAAAACATAAATAAAATGTTTCAAAATGGAGATTATAGTAGTATTAATGATTATTATTCATTAGAATTTAATTTTGACGAAATAAATTATAATGTTAATTCAACAAATGCAAATACTATTCATATTGAACCAGAAATAAATATTGAAATAAATGATATTATTAATAAACAATATAATAAATTGAAAAATGTTGAAATTTCAGAGGATAAATTAAAAATAAAAATAAAACAAAACCAATGTTTACAAAGAAAAAGAGGAAGAAGAAAATTAAATG
>JAEEGK010029097.1_pt1 | contig 11041 bp, 12 predicted proteins | sample 8958771 | NCBI WGS metagenome assembly JAEEGK01 (sample SAMN16246547, study PRJNA631951) | gut metagenome | biome: gut microbiome; feature: rumen; material: SC-attached | host: Bos | place: Iran: Karaj | collected 2018-10 | reverse complement strand
CCACCTGCGGTATTGAGGACGGCACAAGCTGAACGCATACCATCCTTCAACTCCCCCGTTGTTTTCTTCATTTCCAACGTACGAGTCTCGTCACCTTGTATGATCACTTTTACATCCTCTATTGTCATAATCGCCTTTATCCATTATGCGCTTGCAAAATTACTACTTTTTGGCCAAAAAAGCAACATTGTGAAATGAAAACAGAAGTAAAAGGCTTAAAATTTCTCAAAAAGTTCCACCTTATTACATATTATTAAGAAAGATTTCGTAAATTTGCAGGAGACTAAGCCAGTCCAAGCAGCCTTGATCATACAATGACTGGGGCAGAAAGGACAAGGGCGGGTCGAATTTAACATCGATGGAATCCGGAGGCCAACGATGCCATTTGTAGGGCAGGCTGAAGGGAAAGGACGTTTTCTGAACGTTACTGTCTGTACATTCAAACTTCGCAAACTTGAATTTTCCTACAGCGGTAATGCAACGAAGCGTCTGCGTGGGTGTATTATATCCCAGCTTCTCGTTGCTATCATTGTATCTTGATGGTCAACGCCTACGCTGATTAATATAATCACTCGGCGTGGGCTGGCTTGCGTTGCTTATCCTTAGGAAAGGGCAATGCGAAGGCCTGAATGTAGGGATAGGCGCGGAGGAACAAACTCCCACGTCTTTTTTATTTCCAACCTAAACATAGTATTAATGCTGAATTAGGGAGTCTGGAGGCTGTGAGGGGTTATTTACAACTTGCAAATCAATTTTTGATTATGGATTTATCAGAATTGAAAGATCTTATTAAAGGTTCATTGCATGATTGTGAGTTAAAATTAGAGCAAGAACCAGAAATTGTGCTATCTGAAGCTGATTTTGAAAGACTCGTCTGTTGGAGTATTATGAACAGACTGGGTCATAATGATTATCGGATGCCGAAACCTGGAGATTTTACTGTGCATACCCAAGTCTCTCACTATATGGATAATGAAAACAGGCCAGATTATCGCGTAGACATTCTTCTTCTCACGAAAGAAGGAATGAATGATGCTAAAGAGAATCGTCTGAAAGGATATAAGTATATGGCAGATTCTTTTGCCATTGAATTAAAATATTTTCACGCAAAAGATCCTGTAAGCAAAATAAAGAAAATCAAATGTGATTTCTGCAAAAGAGACGATTTGGACATGAACTCTTGGCTATATGTTGTTGCACTTGTAGAATCTGAGAATGAAAATGATTATCTGAAGAAGAAAACGATTATTGACAATCTTAAGGATGAGATGGTTAATAAAAATCACGACTATGAAAGTAATCTATTTCATTATGTTATGAATAAGAAAAAAGTAGAATGGAAACAATTCAATAATCAAGAAGATAAGACCTCTATATAAATATAACTATGACGAAATTTATTTGTTCTATTTGTGGATTTATCCATGAAGGTGTCACTGCACCAGAGAAATGCCCCATTTGCATGGCTTCTGCATCTAAGTTTTCTGAAATTCAAGAGACAACGATTGCTATGGATGTAAAGGAGAAAGAAATAGATGGTTCAGAAACAGAAACTATTCCAGAATCGAAAGAAACTGTCAATGAATCTATAAAAACTAAAGAGGAGGAATTCTTCGATAAGAAAGAGTTGATTCAGGATGAGAGCTCGTTGGATTCTGTAACGGAGAATTCTCCAAGCAAGAAGGAACTGCCAAATCAAGGATCTCAGTCGGATCCTGAAGAGGAGGAGATAATTAAACATTTTAATGAAACAAAGGGAATTCTTCAAGTAGTAAAATGGTACAAGGAAACATATAACGTAGGCCTCAAAGAAGCAAAAGAAAAAGTGGAATCAGTCTTAATTAAACATGACTTGTGGGAAAGAGGAGGAAGTGGCTGTGCTGTTACAATCATGGTAGCTATTACTTCTACACTGTCTCTCTTCTGGCTTTTATAATGTTAGAAAATGTAGAAAATAAAATAATTTAAACAGATGAGTAAATATATAACGTCAATTAAAGATCTGGTCATTAATGCATTGACAAATGGAACGGAGATAAAGTCTAAATCAGAGAGTGGAGATGCTTCATCTTGCTTTCAGATGGGTATGATGCATTTATTGGGGGTCAATACTCCTATTGATTTCAAGAATGCTGCTAAATTTTTGGCAAACCAGTCCTTGGCCGATGACAAAGATGCCAATCGCTTATTAGGCTTTATTGCCGAATGTGAGGGAAATTATTCATTAGCATTCAAGAGATATGCAAATAGCTCTACTGATAGTAACGCAAAAAAACCGTATCTAAATAGGGTCTTTACAGAAAGGAATGATTTAAAAGCTTATTTAAAGAAGTTGGGACTACCAAGTACGGTTCAAAATAAAATAATAACAAATGTTCTGGATGAGTATATAAAAGGTGGTGACACAAAATCTGATGCAGCTGTTAGGCTTGCTTTAATTTGTGAAGATGAGGAGTCGTGCTTAGTTGCCGCTCAGGCTTTATTTGATACAGGTGATTATTATTCGGCTATTCGTTGGCTCCAAAAAGGTGGAATATCAGAAAACAATTCTTTATATTTTTCAATAAAGGAAAAGATTTCCAACTTTAAAAAAGCGGAAAACCTTTCGTCTATAATAGAAGTAGTTGAAATTGAGGGGAGTTCATTATTGTCGGATTTAGATTCTGTTCCTACATATGAAGGAATTAAAGATATGTGCGATAATATAGCTGCATCATGTATTCAAGAATGGCATGACAAGGTTTCTTCTGAGATATCTTCTATCAAGAAAAAAGTAGAAGATGAAGAAACTGAACGAATAAAAAGACAGAAGGCAGAAGAAGCTGCTCGATTAAAGCAGCAAAAGGAGGAAGAAAACCGATTGTTGAGGTTGAGAATGGCAGAAGAAGAAAAAGAAGAAAAAAAGAAGCGAAAGAAACGAAGAATTGATATTATCTTGTTATGTCTCTTGGGGCCTATAGAATTAGCAATTATTGCAGCTATGTTAACAAATGAAAAAGGAACTGCATTCTCTAATTTTATGGGAGTCATAGTAATGTCTGCTATATTTGTTGTTTTACCATTCATGGCCTTAAGATGGCTTATTCGTAAAATAATGAAACTTAACTAATAATTTTGTATAGGTAAAGAAAGGCAAAATAAAATTTGATAACAATGAAAACTACAAAGCAAATAAAACATCTTGTAGAAGAGATAGCATCTGTAGCATATAAAACCCCTGTTAAGGATAATAATTCTTCTAAGGAATTGAAGGCCTTACAAGAGAATTATGCCGATTTTATTATAGCAGTAAGAGATAAGTATCTTCCACTGACCCAATTCAACATAGACTCTTCTTCAACAGAGAAGGCGAATTTTGTTCTTGAAAGCATTGGAACCAACGTACAAAACAAATCAATTGTACCCTATCTTCCTGATGGTCAACATACGAAAGACAGCGCAGGGGGCTTGGCTTTCGAGACTCCAACTATTATGGAGTGGATGGGAGGTAAAGCTGGTCAGAACTTTGTAATTAACTATTCAAATAGATCGACAGAAAAAGCTCAGAGCCGTTTGAACCAGTTAATCGTTGATATGTTATTGTCACTACCAGGGAAGAGCTTCAATCTCCATTTCGTTGACCTTGCTTTCTCTGCTCAGGCTTCGTTCCTGACAAGAAACTTGGATGAGAAGATATATGGCAAATTGATCAGTAGCCCTAATGACTGGAATCATCTGAAGGATTCACTTCGTGAAAAGATGGCTAAGTCGTTAGAAGAGTATGGCGACGTGGCAAAATACAATGAGAGTAAGAATAGGGTTATAGTGCCTTATGACGTAGTGGTAATAACTGACTATCAGAAGTGTATCAACGAGATGAGAGATATTGATGCCTTGTTTGAAAACGGTCATAAGGGCGGTATCTATTTCGTACTGATGAATAATCAGGACTTCAAAAGCGATAGGGATATTGATTCGCTGCTGGCATTGAAGGACTTCTATCAGGTGCTAGAGGCAGAGAACTTTGGTAACTACTCTAAGGATGCTTTTATCCGTTGCACGCCGATTCTTGACAATCCCATTTTGGCAAAGGCTTGCTTCAATTATATTAATGAGGGCGCAGAACTACCACAAGTGTCAGCAGCCAGCGTGGATCACGACAAGATATTGTCGAAAGGTTTCGAGCCTATTAATAAAGCGATGGTAATTCCTGTTGGCTCGTCAGAGAATGGTGATTTGGTGGATTTCACACTCGATACCGTCAGCCATATCCATTGCTTTATCATTGGTCAGTCGGGTACTGGTAAGTCGGTATTCCTGCACGATGTCATCATCGGCGCGATGGCAAAGTATTCGCCTGAGGAATTGGAGTTATACTTAATGGACTTCAAGATTGGTGGTGTTGAGTTCAACCGCTATCGCAATGAAAAGCATGTGAAGGCTCTGCTCGTTGACAATTCAGATATTCAGATTACGTTGGAGATTCTACGTGATATCAGTAACAAGATGCGTGAGCGTGGTAAACTACTTAGAGCAAGCGGTGTCTCGAATATTGTGGAATATAATCAGGTGAATCCAACGAAGAAGATGCCTCGTATCGTTTTTATCGCTGACGAGTGTCACGTGATGTTCCCAACGATGAACAGTAAGGAGGCCAAGTTATATCGTGAAATCTCTGAAATTCTGCAGAAGATTGCGAAGGAAGGACGTAGTCAGGGCGTACACCTCGTATTGGCAACACAGACCATTGCTCAGGCTGAAATTTCGAGCGAGATACTCAATAATATCTCAGACTTCTATCTGCTGAAGTGTTCGCCTGGTGATTCCGAAAGACTGGTTCGTGGTTCCGTAGATACAACAAGCGGACTGAAGACGGGTCAGGTACTTCATCATGATATTGATAATGATGTGGTATTTAAGTCCACTTATCTGCCCACTCCACAGGCTCTTGAAATTATCAAGAAGATTAACGATAAGACGAAGACCTCAAAGAATGAACAGTTCTACTTTGTAGGCTCGCAGATATTCGAGATAGACGAAGAAGTGAAGGGATTACTCACCAAGAAAGGTGATGCAATTTCTTTTGGACGATCTATCGACACGAAGATGGAGCCTGTCATCATTCCGTTACGTAACGAATATGCAGATAACGTGATGCTATTTGGTATCAACGATGAGGAGCAGGTTTCACGTACAACGATGGCTTCCATCAAGAGTCTGAGGATCTCTAACAAGAACATTAAGATTAAGGTCATCAATTGTCTGCCTACGGATCAGCGAAATACCACCAAAATACTTAATGACTGGGAGGGCAAGGGAGAAATAGAACTGCTGAACCCACAGGATTGTGGTTCAGAACTGGTAAGTATAGCTACTTCTATCAAGGACAGAACAGCAGAGCCGACGGTGCTGTATATTCTTGGGCAAGAGCGATTCAGAGAGTTGCGTATGGATATGGAGATTGCTTCAGCTAAGCCTGCTGCCGCTGCTGATGATTTCGGATTCGATAGTAGCATGTTCTCTGCCGGTGATAGTGGAAGTACGGACTTCAATAGCTATCAGAAGACTATCGAGTATATTCTGAAAAATGGTGCTGAGGTTGGGGTACATGTCATCCTTCAGATTGACAAGCCCAAGCAATTGCTATTCTCTGACTACATGTCGGCAAAGGATTTCTTCAATATGTTCCATCACCTCATTATGCTGAAGAGTGATGAGAATGCCGTCAATACCCTTGGCATGAGTGACGATCTGAAGCTCGAAAACCTCTCTTCAGACATCGAGCGTCTGAGGGCTATCTATTATAATGAGACAAATAACAGCTATACACTGTTTACTCCGTTTGATTTTTAACATAATAAATAAAGTACAAGACTATGGCAAGTGATGCTGGTGTAAAAAACATAGAGCAGTTAGCTCTGTTTGGTAAGAACATTAAGAACCTGGGCCAGAATATGTATTCAACAATGCAAGCAGCCCAGCAGCGTATGAATGCGGTATCGGAAGGTTGGCAGGACAAACAGAATGATAAATTTCGTGAACAGTTCGATCGTAGCGTTCAAGACATCAAGAAGATGTCAGAGATGTTTACGGAGTATTCAAACTACATCGCCAAGATTACATCGAAGTTGATGGAATATCAGAGCATAAGATAGACGCACGATGGCAAACGGCGACGTAAAGGTAAGGGAAGTACGGCTCTTGGAGTCGTACTCCACTGCTTATAACAGATTCATGGAGTCGACGATACAGATGACCTACAGGTTTCGTAACCTCTTCGCTCAGAAAGACGATCAGGCACGAGATCTGGAACATAAGATAAAGGATCATCTGAATATTGCCCAGCAGAAACTTGCTCATGCCAAAGCAGACTATGAAGCATCTGTTAAAAGAGGTGGAGGTATGGATGGGCAGGAATTGGCGCATCGAGAGCAGGCTTTGGAAAAATATAAAGCTCTTTACAAAAAGGCTCAGAACTATGCAGAATCAGCCAAGAAGCTCTATCAGAATATCCATGGAGAGTTTGAACGTGTGGAGTGGATGACCAACCGTCAAAGACACAAATTGGAGAATAGCAGGGACGAAGGCAATAATTTCCTAAAGAAAGCCATCGATGCTCTAAATGAATATAAGCAATGAAACAGTTGAAGATGCTTCTTGACGAGATGCACCAGTATGTGCAGGCGTTCAATCGAAATAATCAAATTCTGAACGATAACTGGCAGGATAAAAAGTCAGAACAGTTCAGCAGTACCTGTGTTACCGTCGTAAATAACACCTGCCAGGAATATATGCAGACCGTTGAGCAGGTACAGACGGGTATTAACAGTTCTTTGGAGCAGTTGAAAAGCATGGAGCAGGAATTGAGCAAAGAACTGTCTGCTCCTGAGTGGGCATACAAAGGATAGTTGCTTATGGTGGCCAACCTCGACAATATGCTTGACACCTTTAATCTCTGTAATATGGAGTATTTCGAGGGTAAGCTGTTGTTCCCACAATTCGCGTTGTTGCATTCATTTAGAACATGTGGATACTTCCAATACACCAAAGGAGGCTGGCTTGATAAAACTCTATATGACCCAACTATATCCATGACAGACTATTACGACTTCACGGAGAAACAGTTCAGGGACATCATGTGTCATGAGATGATTCATTACTATCTGGCCTACTTTGGTATCGACAGAAGTTGTAAACATGGAAAGAAGTTCAAGGAAATGGCTGCAAGACTGAATGCGTCGTTTGGGCTCCATATAACGCCAACGGTAGATTTGTCGGAATATAAGCGAAGAAAGGGCACGCCATCAATTTCGTATTGGTTCGTCAAAAAGCTATATATGTAATGAGATTTTTCAAAGAGTTCAATGGGTTCTTATTCGAGTTTAACTCGTGGGGAGAATATTTCAAGTTTTTGTTTGGTAGGCTTATTGGTGCTATTATCGCGATAGGGATATTAGTATTGATTCTCTTTTTCTTCTATTGGTATGGGGAGACTCATTGAAGCAGACGAGAGACTATGGATGGACAGCCATGGTTTTGTTTACTCTGGTGATGGTAAACGCTTACTGAAGGGAGCGAACGTAAAGGGTGCTTATTGGATTCCGGAAGGGGTAGAGGAAATTGAGCCTGGCGCATTGCTAGGATGCAGGATTGATACGCTGCATATCCCTTGGACAGCTCATGTGCATGACTATGACCAGTTGGTGTTTAGTAAGGATGAAGAGGAAAATGAGAATTTGATGCCTTGTGTATATTTCTGGCAGAAAGACTATTCTTGTCGCGATGAGCAGACAGATGCCTTTGAGGATGATGGAGAGTATCGCATGGATGAAAATGATATAGCCTATAGCCTCGATAGGCATCGGTTATTGTTCGCAAGGGCTGGATTCAAAGATAATGAATACCATGTGCCGAAAGGTGTAGTGACGATATGTTCTATGGCATTCGCTACATGCCGCCAATTTGTTACGCTGTATATCCCTCGATCAATCCGTCTGATTGGCGACTTTATTTTTGGCCCAGGTGGCGGAAAGATAATCGTAAGAGATTAATAAATTTGAGACAAAACAATGAGAGAAGTAATTTTTAGGCTTTTAGAAAATGCTCTTGAAGATTTTTATGCTCAAGAGCAACGAAATTTGCAGCTAAACGTACATGAGATTTGTCATGGTCATCGATTAGCAATTTATTTTGAGAACCGCATACGTGAATATGATGATACCCATCGTGAGAGGCTTTTTGATAATTATTTTGTAGATATTGAGTTTAATCGTACGGAAGGAGGGGCGGTAAAGCGGGTTTGTTATGATAATGAGTTGCATGATACACGCTGTGATATGCTTCTTCATAGTAAAGGAAGAGTTCAGGCTCCTGAAAGAGAAAACTTATTAATTGTAGAATTAAAGAAGGAGCATAGTACTGAAAGGGAAGACCTAGACATAAAGGAAATAAATCGTATGGTAGGGCCGGCTGAAGAAGGTGCTCCAGATGCTGCTATTTGTAATACTTTGCTTGGTGTATATTTAAAAATAGGACGGCATTGCTACTTTGGCACAAAATATTGGTTTGAAAATAATCGGGTCAGGGAAGAAGTCTTTCACAAAATGATGCTTTAGACTTAAGAGGGAACAAGTGGATATTTCCTCCACTCGTTTCCTTTTATATGTTAGACCTGTTAAGATGTAAAAGAAAAGAGACAATGTCTCAAACTATATTTCAGGATCATGTTTATTCGTTCCATTCCAATTAGTAAGTTCGTCAGCATTGCCATTACTTCCACCAACAGACTGGCCACTTGTTGAGAGTCTCATTTCAGATGCGAGTTGACCTATACGTGTTGTAGCAGTGTCCCACTGGAACCTGACGATACTGCCAACAATGGAATTTGCCATAGCACCCATCCGTCATGATGAAAATAGAAACTGGCGTTTAAGACGGGCTTAGACGAGAATTTAGACGAGTTTAGACGGAATTAGACGAGATGTCAAGCGAGAATTTAAGCAGCCAATTCCTGGGATCTCCTTTGTTTATGGGCATTTCCGTCAAGAAAGTTCAAACGAGATTTAAGATGCAATATAGACGAGTTTAAGCGGATTTTAGATAGGATTTAGACGAGAACAGACGGACTTGCGCATGATTTCAAGCCCGTCTATTCGCATTAGAAGAGATGGTTAAATGCCCCATCCCCGTTTCTTAGTGCCATTCCAATTTGTCAGCTCGTCAGCATTGCCATTACTTCCACCAACAGACTGGCCACCTGTTGAGAGTCTCATTTCTGATGCGAGCTGGCCTATACGTGTTACAGCGATGTCCCACTGGAACCTACCGATACTGCCAACAATAGAATCCGCCATATCAGCGATACTGCTTGCAGCCTTCATACGATCAGACTCTTGGTAAGGATTAAGACCATTAATTTGGCATTGGGCAATGATGCCCTGGCCAATGGTGCGTTCATCGTCATGATTGAAGATGGATGCTGTACTATGGGCCCAATCTGCCAGAGCCTGAGCCGCTTTTTTGACAACATCATGGAGAAAGTTCCAATGCTCGTATGCCTCTGATGCTCCAGACACACGAATGAATTGTTTCATGTCTGAAAGACTTTTTTCTGCCTCATTGGCTCTCTTCTCTTCACGATTACCTCTCATGGTCTGCTCCTGTGCTTTCTGTTCTGCGGCATCCGCTCTACTCTTCTCACGAGCTACTGCTCTTTCATCGAGTTCCGAGATACGTTGTCTCAAAGCCATATTCTCCTTGTCCGTCTCAACAGCTAAAGCTATCTTCTGTTTGACATCGAGATACATCTTCTTGCCGACATCATTGATTTTCTTCTTATGCAGTTTCGATACGCTGAATAACTGGCTCTGAAGAGTGGTTACAATCTCCTTAGCCTTGGCATTACGTTCCTTCTGCCACTCTTCACGCTTCAACATAGGAATGGGTGTCCTGATTTCCCGGTCAAGTCGTGACAATGTCATGTCTATAAGGTCTTTAACGGTCAACGGTTCCTTTGAACCTTGGAAGGAGAATGTCATTTCAGCAAATGGCACCGCCTCCAGCTCTTCTTCTGGAACACTCGTAGCAGAAAGCAATTCGTCAATGGCTTCCTGAAGTTTGGTCAACTTACTGTTACCAGCCTCTATTTTCTTCTGGATCTGTCTCGATTCTTCTTTCTTACGTTCCGTATATTCTGCAACTTCCTTGGCACGTATGGCTTCCTGCTCAGCCTTAAAAATATGGGCATCGCGCCATTTCTTGTCACTTTTCTTGCCACGCTCCATTTTGAGGGCGTTGGCCAACATCTCCTGGAGTTCCGACATGTCATGACGGTTTAGATTGATGCACTGGCCAGTCTCATGGTCAGTCCAATCGAAAACATAGTGAGCATGGTGGTTCCACAAGAAAAATGTCGAACCTTCCGCGGAATCGAGATACTTTCCTTGCTGATGATCCTTGTCTGTAACAAGGTGCTCATGGCCTTCGTCAAGGTGAGCATAGATAGCTTTCGTCTTGATGCCCCAACGTTGCTCAATCTGATTAGCCAGACTCTTCATCTGCTCCATCGTCGTAGCCTCTGTGATGACGGCTACACCTTCACGGATAGGCTCTGAGTTCTTCGGCATTTTCTTCGGCTTCGACAGGTCAAGTTCCCATTCTGGAACAACCTTTTGAAGTCCAGTTCTAGGGTCAACGATTGGGGTGCCCGTCCTTTTGTCGTAAGCAGGCATTGTCAATTGTTTTCCATTCTTATCAAGTTTTGCCTTGCGACAGAAGTGATGGCTGGAATAGCGCTCTTTAGCCTTGCGGATCTCATCGGCTACCGATTTGAAGTCCTCTGCCTCCCAGCACTTGTTAAGATGTGAATACTCGGAATGAACGTGTTTCATTTCCTTTTCGCGCCTGTTGTGCTTCTCGGCACCATACTTGGCAGCGCATATATGTATTGATGTTTTCATAATTGTATAAAATTAGAAATTATATAATTCAGATTTACAGTAATTCAGAAGATGCCATGGTGGCAGTCCTTCTGACGAGAGAGTGCGGGGAGAACGTCTCGCCT
>JAEEGK010029096.1_pt1 | contig 11041 bp, 6 predicted proteins | sample 8958771 | NCBI WGS metagenome assembly JAEEGK01 (sample SAMN16246547, study PRJNA631951) | gut metagenome | biome: gut microbiome; feature: rumen; material: SC-attached | host: Bos | place: Iran: Karaj | collected 2018-10 | reverse complement strand
ATGCACCCGGTGGACTCCAAGGAAATCGCCTTCATCATCGCCGGCCGCAACGCCTTCAAGGAGGCCTTCAAGAACGCCGGCCCGAAGATCCTCGAGCCTATCTACAACGTGGACATCATCACCCCGAGCGAGTATGTGGGTCCTTGCATGAGCGACCTGAACACCCGCCGCGGCATGATCATGAACCAGGACATGGACAAGGGCATGACCATCCTCCACGCCCGCGTTCCGCTGGCCGAACTGTACCGCTACTCCACCGTCCTGAGTTCCCTCACCGGCGGTTCCGCGACCTTCCAGATGAAGTTCGCCGAGTACGTGCAGGTTCCTGCCGACGTCCAGACGAAACTCATCGCCGAGTACGCCGCCCAGGAGCAGGAAGAAGACTGATCCTTCTTTCCAGGTTTCCAGGCCGGGTCTTGAAAAAGGCCCGGCTTTTTCGTATCTTTGTACAGCACAATCCTCTTGCCATGAAAAAGACATCCCTTCTCTCCCTGGTGGCCGTGTTCCTCCTGGCGGCCTGCGGGAGTTCCCATTTCCTCGCCGATAAAGGTTACCGCCGGGTGGTCCACGGAGACTACCGGACGCGGATGGAAGCGGACGGGGGAGCGCTGGCCCGGTTCATGGAGATTCCCGGTCAGGCCGGGCTTGAAGAGCGCGAGGCGCTCGAGTTCCTGTATGCCTACATGCCGCTGGCGGATGTCACGGACTATCCGGCGGAGTTCTACCTGGCCAATGTGCGCCAGTCCCTGCAGGCCCGGGAGGAGATGGGCTGGAATGTCCCCGAGCGGGAGTTCCGCCACTTCGTCCTGCCGCTGCGGACCAACAACGAGGACCTGGATTCGGCCCGGCTCGTCTTCTATGACGAACTCAAGGCGCGCGTGAAGGGCCTGTCGATGCAGGAGGCCATCCTGGAGGTGAACCACTGGTGCCATGAGAAAATGACTTACCAGCCGTCCGACGGCCGCACGCACGCCCCCCTGGCCTCGGTCAAGAACGCTCTGGGCCGATGCGGGGAGGAATCGACCTTCTGCGTGGCCGCCCTGCGCTGCGTCGGCATCCCGGCCCGGCAGGTGTACACCCCGCGCTGGGCCCATACCGAAAGCAACCATGCCTGGGTGGAGGCCTGGGCCGACGGGCAGTGGTGGTTCCTCGGCGCCTGCGAGCCGGAGCCCGTGCTGAACCTGGGCTGGTTCAACGCCCCCGCCTCCCGCGCGATGCTCACCCACACGAAGGTGTTCGGCAAGTACGACGGTCCGGAGGAAGTGGTCCTCCGCACCCCGGGCTATACGGAAATCAACCTGATCGGGAACTATGCGAAGGTCGCGCAGATCGCTTTCCGGGTGGTCTCCGCGGCGGGCGGGCCTGTCGAGGGTGCCCGCGTGGATTTCTGCATCTACAACTCCTCGCAGTTCTTCCCCGCCGTGTCCAAGTACACGGACGCCGACGGCCGCACGGCCCTCTCCGCCGGCCTCGGCGACATGCTTGTCTGGGCCTCCAAGGACGGGGCCTACGGGTACGTGAAGGTCCATTTCGGGGAGGATACGGAAGCGACCGTGACGCTGGATTCGCCGACCGGCGTATCCGAGTTGCTCGCCATCGTCCCTCCGGTGGAGGATGTGGTCCTGCCGGACGTTTCGCCTGCGCTGCGGGCGGAGAACGACCGCCGCATGGCCTATGAAGATTCCGTCCGGAAGGCCTACATGGCCGGTTTCCCGGACAGGCTCGTCGCCGAAGCCCTCGTCGCCGAACTGGGCTTGCCCGCCCAGGCCACCCGCCTGGTCGAATCTTCCGCCGGTAACGGAGCCACGATTACGGCCTTCCTCCGCCAGGCTCCGGACAAGGACCGGGCAGTCCGCCTGCTTTCTTCCTTGAGCCAGAAAGACCTGACCGACGTCCCTGCCGAGATCCTTTGGGACAGTTACAACGCGACGGAGAGCATCCTCTCCCCGCGTATCGAGAGCGAATTCCTGTCACCGTACAAGGGCTGGTTCCTCGAGAACATCCCGGCGGACATCCAGACCGCCTTCCGGGGCGACGGCGATCCCGGCAAGGGCGCCCGCGCCATCCTCGGATGGATCCGGGACAATGTGACCGTGGACGAGGACCCTCTCTTCTGGGACATCCCCGTGTCGCCGAAGGGCGTCTGGGAGGGCCGTGTGGCGAATCCGCGTTCGCGCGACCTCCTCGCCATCGCGCTCGGCCGCACTTTCGGCATCGAACTGCGCCGGGACCGTCTGACCGGAGCGATGCAGTACAATGCGGCGAAGCCCGGCGAACCGGCTCCGCCGACCGGACCCTTCGGTCCCCGCGGGGACTGGCGGACCATCGACCTGGGCAGTGCCGCGGAAGTGGCCGATGCGCCCACAGGCCACGTGGAACTCACCTATGAACCCGTCGAGGGCATCGAACGGCCGGCCTATGGCAGTCATTTTACCGTGAGCCGCATCGTGGATGGCCGGCCGGAGACCGTATTCCTGGGTATGGGCGGTCGCCGGGGTGGCGGAGGCAACGGACTCAGCGCCGACGTGCCGGAAGGAGACTACCTCCTGTGCAGTGGAAACCGCCTTTCCGACGGTTCCACGCCGGTGACAGTCAACCTGTTCCACGTGAAGGCCGGGGACCGTCTCCAGGTGCCCATCGTCATCGAGACGATGCCCGAAGAAGTGAAAGTCCTGGGCGATTTCGCTCCCGCCGGAGTCCTTTCCGCCGTGGATGCGGGCTATTATGCCGTCGCTGTCCTCGACGTGGGCCTGGAACCCACCAACCATCTGTTGAACGATCTTTCTGCGGCGCGTACCGCCCTGGAAGCCTGGGGCCGTCCGATCTACCTGATCGCGACGAGTGAGGCGCAGTTGGAGCGCCTCCACAGCGAAATCGACGGCGGCCGCTTCGGCATCTTGCCGGCCACGGTCGTCTTCGGCATCGACAAGGACGGGTCCATCCTGTCCGGCCTCTGCGGAGGCCTCGGCCTGCGCGCGGACCAACTCCCGCTGGTCGCCGTCGCCCATACCGACGGTCGCGCCGTCTATGCCTCGCAGGGCTATACCATCGGCACGGGCGAGAAGATTGCCGCCCTTGCCCGAAAACTGTAAACACTGAAACGACTATGGATATGAGAAGAATCATGCTTGCCCTGGCCGCCCTCCTGGTGCTGGCCTCCTGCGCTGAAAAGAAGCCGTCCTTCCCCCTGTACGGATGGGATAGTGTCGGCAAGAACCCGGACCTGGAAGAGGTGCGGGCCAAGTTCCAGAACTACAAGGCCCATGGTTTCACGGGCATCTGCGTCCAGGCGGACCTGGCCGACATCCCGGCGGTCGCCAAGATCGCCCATGAAGAAGGCCTTGAGTACCATGCCTGGAAGCCCTGCATGCTGCAGAGCGGGAAGCCGCACGAGTGGTACACCGTGAACCGGCTGGGCCAGCGCGCGGACGAGTTCCCCGCCTACGTGCAGTATTACCAGGCCCTGGACCCGGCGAATCCCGAAGTGCAGGACTACATCGTGTCCATGCTCACCGAGATCGCCGCCGTCCCCGATGTGGATTATGTCCAGTTGGACTACATCCGGTACGCGGATGCCATCCTGGCCCGCGGTCTCTGGGAAAAGTACGGCCTGGACTTCTCCAACGGCCCTTATCCTGCGGCGGACTACTGCTACTGCGACCGGTGCGTGGCGGAGTTCAAGGAACTGACCGGCATCGACATCCTCGCGGCCGAGGATCCGCAGGCCGTGCCCGAATGGACGGCTTTCCGTTGCGGGAAGATCACCCAACTGGTGACCAAGGTGTGTGACGCGGTCCACGCGATGGGCAAGAAGGTCAGCGCCGACGTGTTCCCGGGCCCGGATTCCCATGCCGTCCCGATGGTGCGCCAGCAGTGGGACCAGTGGCCCCTCGACATGGTGTTCCCGATGAACTACAACGACTTCTACCTGCAGCCGGCCGAATGGCTGGCGGAGATTACGGAGGAGGAAGTGAAGGCTTCGGGCGACATGCCCGTCATTTCCGGCCTGTTCATCTGCCGCGAATGGCAGCGCAAGTCCGAAATCAAGGATCCGGAGGGCCACGGGCTCCTTCCGTCGGAGATCGCCACGGCCGTCAAGGGATCCCTGGATGCCGGCGCCGCGGGTATCTGCCTCTTCACTCCGGGGTCGATGACGCCGGAGCACTGGGCGGAACTGGACAAGTTGGTCCTATAGGTGGAACAATACCCCGATGAGGATATCGCGGGCTTCCAGGCGGGCTTGCCACCGGGAGTCCGCGTTTCCGTATCCGTCACTCGTGCGGGTCCAGCCGAAGAAGCCGACCTGCGTGGAGAGGGTGACGTTGCCGATGGGGAAGTAGATGCCCGGCCGGAATCCCAGCGTCTGGGTGCTGATGAGCGGATCATGTCCCCGCCGGCGGGTCCAGCGGGCGGCGAAATAGGTGTCCCCGGTCAGGCCGAACCGCTCATACAGGGGCAGGTAGCCCCGCACGTGCGGGATGAGGCCCATCGTGAAATCCGAACGGCTGGAAATGTTGTTCCAGTCGAACCCGGCGGCCAGGCCGACCCGCAGGTAATCGTTCACCCGGGTACCCACTTCCGGGTAGAAGACGACGCTGGTGCCATAGTTGCTGGCACCGAACGAGATGTTTCCGCCGACATAGTACCGGTTGCCCTGCGCCTGGGCCAGGGTGCAGGCCAGGAGGGCGGCCGCGATGAGAATCCACTGTTTCATAATCGCAAAGATAAGTCATCTGCCGAAGTTTCCCAAAAGTTTCGTACCTTCGTGCAGAATCTACCCAGGGTTATGTTATTTAAGCAGAATACGTGGCGCCGCGCCCTTTGGATGGGGCTGGCGCTCCTTGCGCTCGCGGGCTGCCGGAACGGCCGCAATGCGCATTTCATGAAGGACAAGGCGTACCGTGAGACGGTGCTCGCCGATTATGGTGCCCGGATGGCGGCGAACGACAGCGCGCTGGCGCGTTTCGTGGAGATTCCGGGTCAAGCCCGGAATGACGAGGCCGTCATGGCCGGCTCCGACCAGCCATCTCTCGCCGAGCGCGAAGCGCTGGCGTTCCTCTATGCGTACATGCCCCTGGCGGACGTCGTGGATTACCCGGCAGAATACTACCTCGATCAGGTGCGGGCTTCGTTCCGCATCCGGAAAGAAATGGGCTGGAAGGTGCCGGAGCGGGAGTTCCGCCACTTCGTGCTGCCCATCCGCGTGAACAACGAGAACCTGGACACGTCCCGTACGGCCTTCTACCGGGAACTCAAGCCCCGTGTGAAGGGCCTGTCCATGAAGGACGCCATCCTCGAGGTGAACCACTGGTGCCACGAGAAGATGACCTACCAGCCGTCGGATGCACGGACCGCGTCGCCCCTCGCCTCGGTGCAGAATGCGCTGGGCCGGTGCGGGGAGGAATCGACCTTCTGCGTCGCCGCGCTGCGTTCCGTGGGCATTCCCGCCCGGCAGGTGTACACCCCGCGCTGGGCCCATACCGACGACAACCACGCCTGGGTGGAGGCCTGGGCCGACGGTGCCTGGCACTTCATCGGTGCCTGTGAGCCGGAACCGGTGCTGGACCTCGGCTGGTTCAACGCTCCCGCCTCCCGCGCGATGCTCATGCACACCAAGGTCTTCGGCCGCTATGACGGTCCGGAGGAAGTCGTGCTCGAAAGCCCGAATTACACGGAGGTCAATCTCATCGACAATTACGCCACCACCGCCCGGGCCGGTTTCCGGGTGGTCGATACCGCCGGGAAGCCTGTCGAGGGCGCCCGCGTGGACTTCTGCATCTACAATTACGCGGAATTCTATCCGGCCGTTTCCAAATATACCGATGCCGACGGCCGTACCTTCCTCTCCTCCGGTCTCGGCGACCTGCTCATCTGGGCCTCGAAGGATGGCGCCTACGGGTATGCGAAGTGCTCCTTCGGCAAGGACGAGGAAGTGACCGTGACGATCGGTGAAGTTCCCGGTCAGGCCGGGAATGACGAAGCCGGCCGTCCCGACCGGGTATCTTTCGACATCGTCCCGCCGCCCGAGAACGTGCGGCTGCCGGAGGTGACGCCGGCGCAGCGGGCGGAGAACGACCGCCGCTTCGCCTACGAAGATTCCCTCCGTCACGCCTACGAGGCGACGTTCCCTACGCACGAGGAGGCTTTGGCCTTTACGCAGGAGCACGGCTACGGCCATCACATGGTCTTTCCCATCGAGTGGTCCCGCGGCAACTGGCGCACCATCGAGGCTTTCATGGCCCAGGCCGATGACCACGAGCGCGTAGAGCATCTTTTCCTGACCCTGAGCCGGAAGGATTTCCACGACATCACGATGGAGAACCTCCTGGACAGTTACGGGAACCGGGAAGCGGTCATCGGTCCCCGCGTGGAAAACGAGTTCCTGAGCCCCTACAAGGGGTATTTCGACGGCATTGAGCAGTTGGAGAACCTGCGGACCCCGCAGAGTGTCGTGACTTGGGTCCGGAGCAACATCACCGTCCTGGACGACCCGCTGGCCTGGGACATCCCGATGTCCCCGATCGGCGTTTTCCAGAGCGAACTCGCCACGCCCCGTTCCCGCGGCATCTTCTTCGTAGCCCTGGCACGGACGCTCGGCATCGACGCGCAGAAGAATCCCGTGAACGGCAAGATCCAGTTCCGCACCGACGCCGACTGGCTGGACGTGGACTTTGACGGCGCCGGCCCGGCCGTCGCGGCCCCGAAGGGCACGCTCCGCCTCACCTATACCCCGGACAAGGTGGTTGACAATCCCGGCTATTACAGCCATTTCTCCCTTTCCAAGATCGAGAACGGGCGCCCGCGCCTGCTGGAGTTCGACGAGGGCGAGGTGGACATGGGCGGCGGCATGGACTGGGCCCATGTGTTCAAGAAGGGTTATCCGCTGGAGGAAGGCCGCTACATCCTCGTCTCCGGCAACCGCCTTTCCAGCGGCGCCGTGCCTGTGACGGTGGTCTTCTTCGACATTGTCGCCGGCAAGGAAACGGTCTGTGACCTCATTCTCCGCGCCGGCGAGGGCGAAGTCCCCGTCATCGGCTCCTTCGACGCCGAAACGAAATTCACCCCCGTCGCCCTCGCCAAGACCGAGGACGGTGATGTGCTGGAGGCTTCTCCGAGCGGTGCTGCTGCCGTTCCGGGCGGAGCGAAGGAATCTCTCCTGTCCGCCTGCGGCCGTGGCTACTACGCCCTGGCCCTCCTGGAGCCCGGCAAGGAACCCACGAACCACGTCCTCCGCGACTTGGCCGTCGCCCGCGAGAAACTCGAGGCCTGGGGCCGTCCGATCGTGCTCCTGTGCTCCTCGGATGCGGCCATGCACCGCCTGCAGGTGGAAATGTCCGAAGGCCGCTACGGCATCCTGCCCTCGACCATCGTCCTGGGTCTGGACAGTGAAGGAACGGTGCAAAAGGGCATTGAGCAAGGCCTGAAGGTAGGCCCCGGCAGTGACGCCGGCGCCCCTTCCCGCCTCCCGCTCGTCATCCTCGCGGATTCCTTCAACCGCGTCTTTTTCCTCTCCGAAGGCTACACCATCGGACTCGGCGAACAACTGGCCGCCACGGTCGCAAAGTTGTAGTGGTTTTTCTTTTACCCGAAATTCACGGAGCGTAGCACCTGGCGATAGACGCATTCTATGGCCTCCTACCGCGCTCTCTGCGGGGATTTTGCCGCACGGAGCGTAACGAGGCCCCTTCCAGGGACCTCAGAACCATCGTACTGCGCTTTGCGGATTTTGGGTTGCGGCGGTTGGCCGTGTGACGGGCTATTCCAAGAGCGCGCGAACGTTTTGGTAGGCGGTCTGGCTGTCGGAGAGCATCTGGCGGGAGCCGTACTGCTCGACGGTGAGCCAGCCTTCGTAGCCGGAGTCGAGGAGCGAGTGCACGATTTGGGCGATGGGGATGCAGCCGGAGCCGGCGGGCACGCAGTGCATGTCGTCGGGCGCCACGCGGTCCTTCAGGTGGACATGGGCGATGCGGTCGCGGAACTTGTCATAGGCGACGAGGGCGTCATCGCCGGCGAACAGGTAGTTGCCGGTGTCGAAGACGTGGCCCAGGCTGGGGGAGAGGGTGAAGAGTGAGTCCAGTCCCGCCATGTTGTAGCAGAGGGAGCGGGGATTGTCGAAGTCTTCGACCATGATGCAGTATCCCTTGTCCGTCACCCGTTTGGCGAAGGCGGCGATCCGCTGCCGGGCGGCGTCGCGGTCTTCGGCCGTGCTGCCTTCCGGCATGAGACCGGTCACGAGCAGCAGCCGGTCATAGCCATAGGTTTCCAGGAAGGTGAGGGCCAGGGCTTCCATCTCCGGTTGCGCGCCGGCGCCGTAGTCGATGTCCGCGATGGCGCAGGCGTGCCCGAATCCCAGGCTGTCCAGGATGCGGAGTTCGTCCGGATTCTGGAGCACCCGGACATCGGCCCCGTCGTAGCCGATTTCCCGGATCTTCGTCGCCGCCTCCCGGAAGGAAATCCCTTCCTGGTGCGCCACGGTCCAGATATGGTCGCAGAAAATGGAGATCTTGGGCGCTTCGGCCGGCTTTTGCCCGCACGCGCAAAGCAGCAGGGCGAGGAGGGGGAGGAACTTCTTCATAAGGCTATGTCAACAGGTTTGTCAGGTCGATGAAGTCTTCCACGGATAAGGTTTCGGGGCGGCGTTCGAAAACGGGATTCGCGGTGAAGGCGGCCTTCTCCTCGTCGGTCCAGCCCTCACGGGCGGCCTTGGCCGCAATGAGCGGCTTCAACGGATTGCGCATCATCTTGCGGCGCTGGCCGAAGGCGGTTTTCACGACGGCCCGGAAGAGGCTTTCGTCGCAGCCGAGGTCGGTGCGGCTGTTCCGCGTCAGGCGGATGACGGCCGATTCCACCTTGGGCGGCGGGGCGAAGCAGCCCGAGCCCACGCTGAACAGATACTCGATATCGTACCAGACCTGCAGCAGCACCGAGAGGATGCCGTAGGTCTTGGACCCCGGCCCTTCGGCGATGCGCTCGGCCACCTCCTTCTGGATCATGCACACAACTTCTGGGATGCGCTCCCGGTAGTCCAGGATCTTGAAAAAGATCTGCGAGGAGATGTTGTAGGGGAAATTGCCGATGACGGAGAACCGCTCCGGGAAGATCTTCTCCAGCCGCAGGTGCAGGAAATCGGCCTGGAGAAGCCTGCCCTGCATCCCAGGAAAGTGGGTGAGGAGGTAGTCCACGCTCTCCCCGTCGATCTCCACAAGTTTCAGGTCGATGTCCTCCCGCTGCAGCAGGTACTGGGTCAATACCCCCATGCCCGGGCCCACTTCCAGGGCCTCGCAGGGGCCGTGCAGGGCATCGACAATGGCCTGCGCGATGCGCTGGTCGGTGAGAAAATGCTGGCCGAGGGCCTTCTTGGCGCGTACTTCCATATCAAATCGGTTATCCCTGCAAAGATACTCATTATTTTTTGCTATTTTTGTAAGTTAAACCTGAGTTATATACTATGTACCGTACACACACTTGCGGAGAACTCCGCATCGGCGACAAGGGAGCGAAGGTGACGCTCGCCGGATGGGTCCAGAAAGCCCGCAAACTGGGCGGCATGACCTTCATCGACCTCCGGGACCGCTATGGCGTCACCCAACTCGTGGTGGAGGCAGACGCCCCCGCCGACCTCGTGGAAACCGCGACGTCCCTCGGCCGTGAATACGTGATCCAGGCGGTCGGCGAAGTCGTCGAGCGCCAGGCCAAGAACAGCAAGATGCCCACCGGCGACATCGAGATCAAGGTGTCCGCCATCAACATCCTGAACAAGTCCGTCACCCCGCCCTTCACCATCGAGGACGAATCCGACGGCGGCGACGACATCCGGATGAAATACCGTTACCTGGACCTCCGCCGCGGCCCGCTCCGCCGGGCGCTCACGCTCCGGCACCGCGTGGCCCACGAGATCCGCAATTTCCTGGATGCCAAGGGCTTCATGGAAATCGAGACCCCGTACCTGATCAAGTCCACGCCGGAAGGCGCCCGCGACTTCGTGGTCCCGTCCCGCATGAATCCGGGTCAGTTCTACGCCCTTCCGCAGAGCCCCCAGACCTTCAAGCAACTGCTGATGGTGGCCGGCTATGACCGCTACTTCCAGATTGTCCGCTGCTTCCGCGACGAGGATCTCCGCGCGGATCGTCAGCCGGAGTTCACTCAGATCGACCTTGAGATGAGCTTTGTGGATGTGGATGACATTCTGGAGATGCTGGAAGGTTTTGTTGCCCGCCTCATGAAAGAGATCAAGGGTGTGGACTACCCCATGCCGTTGCCCAGGCTGACCTATGCCGAGGCAATGCGACGCTACGGATCCGACAAGCCGGATACCCGGTTCGGAATGGAGATTCAGGATCTGTCCGATGCGGTTCGCGGCAGCACCTTCCCAGTGTTTGCCGATGCGCTTGCCGCCGGCGGCTCCGTCCGCGCCATTGCGGTGACTGGCGGTGCACAGAAACTGACCCGCAAGGAGATCGATAAACTGGTCGATCATGCAAAGGGCATCGGCGCGAAGGGCCTGGCTTACATCCGCTGGGTGGATGAGGCACCAGGCTGCTCTTTCAACAAATTCCTGGCAGAGGGAGAACTGGATGCACTCTGTGCGGCGCTTGGCATGCAGCAGGGGGATGTAGCCCTGATCTGCGCGGACAAGGACAAGGTTGTGCTCCCGGTTCTTGGCGCACTCCGTCTGAAGGTTGCAAAACAGCTGGACATGATCCCGGAAGGCTACAATTTCCTCTGGATTGTGGAATTCCCGTTCTTCGAATATAACGAGGAGACCGGAAACTGGGATGCCATGCACCATCCGTTTACCATGCCGCTGGAGGAATGCCTCCCGAATCTGGAATCCGATCCCGGCTCCGTCCGCGCAAAGGCGTACGATCTGGTAGTGAACGGCACGGAACTGTGTTCCGGCTCGATCCGCATCTCCGATTATAAACTTCAGGAGAAAATGTTCGATGCCCTCGGCCTGACGGAGGAGGAGATTGCCGCCAAATTCGGTTTCCTCGTAGATGCCTACCGCTACGGCGCGCCACCCCACGGAGGCGCCGGAATC
>JAEEGK010029091.1_pt1 | contig 11043 bp, 7 predicted proteins | sample 8958771 | NCBI WGS metagenome assembly JAEEGK01 (sample SAMN16246547, study PRJNA631951) | gut metagenome | biome: gut microbiome; feature: rumen; material: SC-attached | host: Bos | place: Iran: Karaj | collected 2018-10 | reverse complement strand
TTAAACCAAAAATTGTTTCTTTTGGAAACATAAAAACAAATGAAAAAACATTAGAAAGTAAATTTCAAAAATTTTTATATAAACAAAATAAAAAAAATAATTTATTTATTAAAAAAAATGAATCATTAATTTCTAATAATAATATTAATAATATTTCAAAAGAAGAAAATTTTTTAAATAGTTACATTAAAAATTTAAAAAATAATGAAAAATCAATTTTAAATACTTTAAGTTCAAAATTTTCTGGAACAAAATTAAGTGAAAAAAATTCTATTTATAAAATGTATGGAATTAAAAGAATTAAAAATAAAAATATTTTTAATTCAAAAATTAAAAAAACGAAATCTTTTAGTAATATTAAAGATACTCAATTTTTCAATAAAAAAAAAATTGATAATGAAAATGAAGAAGAAGAAGATTTTTATAAAAATTATTCTTCTTCTTCTTCTTTTGATGAATATGATTTTAATGATTTAAATTCTAATGGAAGTAGCTATTTAGATAAAAAATTTATTTTTGAAGATAAAAATTCAAGATTAAAAAAAAATAAAAAATTTGAAGTTGATATTCATAAAAAATCAATATCAAAAATTTTTAATAAAAATGAACGTAGTTTATATGATAATATTATAATAAATAAATTAAAAAGAAACATTATTAACAGTGCTTATAATTAAAAAATATAATAATAATTTTATAATTAAAATAATAATATTATATATTTTAAAATATATTTTATTTTCAACACATTTTATATTAATATAAAAATAAATTGATATATAATTTATATTTATTTTATTTTATTATATTTTTAATCTTTTTTAATAATATAACAACCATGATCATTCGAAACACAAATATAATTTCTATTACATTTAATATAATAAGCATAACCCATTGAAAAAAATTGTTTATCTTTTTGATCTTGACTAATTCCTTTAATATCATATAAATTAAAAAGAGTTTTTTCACTTTTATTTTGATATAAATTAACATTACCATCAATATCTAATGTTATTATACTTAAATTATTATTTTCTTTATTTATTAAAGAATTTTCTTTTTGATTATTTAAAAATGTTCCTTCTTTATTATTTTCAGTTTCTTTTTTCATATTATTAACATTATTATTATTTGATTTATCATTAACATTAATATATAAATTATTTTTTTTATCATTGTATTTTTCGAATTTATCATCATCAACATTATTTTCAATATTTTCTTTTTCAATTTTTTGATCAAAATTATAACAAATATCAACAGCATAAACTTCATCACCTAAATGTTCAAAAGATTCTTTTAAAGTAAAATTTTCAAATTCTCTAATTTCACATACATTAAGATTTCTAACAATAAAAATATTATTTCCAGGTAATAATTTACAATAGCTTATATGTCCAAATTTTTTATCTAAAGGTTGTTTTTTAACATTTTTATTTATATTATCACTATTTTCATCTTCATCATTATTACGATTATTTTTATTTTTCAAATTCAAAACATTAGCAACACATATTTGTCTTTCAGTTCCGCTTAAAAATTCAACCCAAGCAAATCTTTCTCCATCAAAATCAAGTGGCACTGAATAATTAGTCATATCTAATTCACTTATAATATTTTTTTGAGATGGTAGATCTTTAATTTCAACTTCGGCTTTAATATTAATGATATTAACATTACCTTCTTCAGGTTGACTTAATTGAACTCGAAACATTTTATCAGAACTTAATAATATATATGCATTTTCACAATTTTTATTATGTTCCATTTCATTGTTATAATTTTTTATAGATGATAATTGAACAACTGGATAACTTGAAAATGAATAACGAATTATTTCTTCGTCACCTACTGCGACATTAAATATTTCTCGTTCATTATCAAATGATACATCTGATATATTTTCGGTTGAAAGCTCTGTTAAAATGTTGTTTTTTAAGTTGTCTATTGAAAATATTGATATCTTTCCCATCATTGTTCCTGTTACTATATAATGATCGTTTATTCTTATTCCTGAAATTGGATCGGCGAAACGATTTTCAAGAAAAGAAAATAATGAATATTTGTTTTTTTTGTTTTCCATTTAATTTAAAATTATTTTTTTTATAATTTAAATTTATTTTTATTTTTTCTATTTAAAATTTTATTTATTATTTTTCATGGATGATAATAATTCTGAAAATCAAAAAATAATAAAAATCGATAAAAATATAATAAAATCCATTCAAGATAAATCATTAGATGAAAGAAAAAAAGGTATAAAAAAACTAGAAAATTTTTTAAAAGAAATTATTCCAAAATATTCAATAAATTCATTAAAAATTTATTTATCTGAATTTAAATCATTCACAGATCAAAGTAATTCATTAACCATAAGAAAATGTGGATTTTCATGTTTTTTAGCATTTATAAACGCATTACATGAAACAAAACAAAAAGAAGAATTATTAAAAATAATAATGCAATACATAAACGAAAATTTATCAGATAAAAATCCTTTAACAATTTCTGCTGCAGAATGTGTAAATAATATTATGATTTATTTTAAAGATTATGTTTTATTAAATTTTGATAATTTTTTAGATAGTTATTTAATTTTAGTTAATGTTAATGAACCTGAATCAAAAAATTTAGCTGATAATTTAGATAATAGTTTAAAAGGAATTATTAATTATGCTTTAGAAGGTAATTTACCAAATAGTTTTAATTTAAATAATTTTTTTATGAGTTTTATTAATAAAATTAAAATTGAAAGTGTAAGATTTAAAATTATTTCTTGGATTAATATTATTAATCAAATTCCTGAAATTAATTTAATTAATTTTTTAAATTTGTTTATTGGAGATATTTTTGATGCTTTGAAAGATAAAAATATTAATGAAGAAAATAATAAAATTACTGTGAATTGCTTGAATGATTTTAAAGAAGAAATTGATAAAAATTTTGAAAATATGAATTATGAAATTGAGGTTAAAATTTTAGAAATTTTAATTAAAAAAGCAAATGAAAATATTGAAAATAATGAAACAAAAGTTTTAATTATTATTTTTGAATGGATTAATTTATTTTTGTTAAAATATATTGAAATTTTTAATAAAATTTCTAAAAATAATAAAAAAAAAAATGAAAATTTAAATAACATTATTGATAATAATAATAATAATAATAATAAAATAGAAAATAATGATAATTTAAATGTTATTAATAGTTCATTAGAAAATGAAAATAATTTAATTTATGCAAAAAGCAATATTGAAAATGATAGAAAATTTCCTTATTTTTTATTTAGTGAAATTTTAGATATTGTTTTCAAAACATTTCAAAAATTTGATAATAAAAATTTAAAAGATTTAGATAGTAAAAACATCGAAGAAATAATTAAAATATCAAATAAATTTAATAATTCATTATTAAATATAATTGAATATACAGAATATAATTTAAATTTAAGAAGTTTTGAAAAAATTTTAATAAAAAATTTTCAACAAGACAATTTATCATTAAATTTAATTTTTAAATGGATAAGTTCATTAATAAACAAATATAAACAAGAAGCTTTTTCAAATTTTAATGATTTTTTAAAAAAATTATTAATATTTATTAATGTAAAAGATGATGAAATTTTTCATAAATTATTACAAACTCTTTGTGAATTTACAAAATTTAATGAAGAAAATATTGGAATAATAATTTATAATTTATTATTAGAATTAAAAAATTCAAAAAATGAAATTATGGAAAATCGCGGTGAATTAATAGTAAATTTTTTATGTTCTAATTTAAATATAAAAAAAGTTTTTGAATCTTTTGCAGATCAATTATTAAAAATCGAAGATAAAATTTTTGTAGGAAAAATAATAAAATATTTATATATTTATTTATTAACAATTAAAGACGAAGAAAATTTAAGAAAATTATTAAAAATATTAAAAAAAAATTCAAAAGATTTTGATAAAAATTTTTTTGAAAAAATATTTAAAATTTGGTGCATTAATCCAATTTCATGTTTAATTTTATGTTTAATTGCAGAATATTTTGAATTATCTTATAATTTATTAATGAAATTAGGTGAATTTAAATTAAAAAAAGAATATTATTTAGAATTAAGTCATTTAGTTAGATTATTAGAATCTTCTTCTTTTATTAATATTAGAATTTATTTATTAGAACCAATTAAAAATAAATATTTAGTAAAAACTTTGTATGGAATTTTATTAATTTTACCACAAAGTAAATCTTATGAAGCTTTGTTAAAAAGACTTAAACCAATGGAAATGATTTTAAAATTGGATAGAAAAAAATTTAATATTAAAATTGATAATAATAATAATATAAATGAAAATGATGAAGAAGAAATTAAAAAATATTTAAATATTTTTGAAGAAATTCATAAAAATAATAATGATATATGTGAAATAATAGATGATAAAAAAATTAAAGAAGAAGAAATTATTACATAATGTAAATTTTAATTGTAATATTTATTTATAAATATTAATTAACTTATATTATAAAAAATTTTTATAAAATAATATTCAATTATTATTTTTATTATATTTAATAATATAAAATAATTCAGATGGTTTTTTATTATTGTAATTTTTATTATATTTTTGTTTTCTTAAATTTTTAAATTCTTTTTTAAAATTTTCACATTCTTCATTTAAATTATTTAACAAAAATTTATAAGAAAAAACAACATTTTCTTTATTTTCAACATTTAAATTATTATTATTATCTAAACTATTAATTTCAAAAGGAAATTTTGTAGTTAAATTTGTAGAAAATAAAATATTATTATTAACATTATTAATTATTTTTTTATCAAATAAAATATTTTCTTTTTCATTTTTTAATTGAATAAATTTTTTTAATTTTTTTTTATTTTCATTTTCCCAAAATTCACCAATTCTTTTGAATGTATTTTTAATATTATTAAATTCATTTTTATATTCTTTTTTTTTATTATTATGTAAAATTGAATTTAAATGTTCAAAATAATCATCAAATTTTGTTTTGCACATTTGACAATAAAAATGATGTTTTAAAGGAACAGGCAAATTAAAATCAAATTCATTTTTATTTATTTTTTTTTTTAATTTTAATTTTTGAATTTGATAAATATTTTCATTAATTAAATTTTTTTCCCATTTGCTTAAAAATAAAGAAAATCCTTCATATGAATTTAATACAAATTTTGGAATATTATCTTCATTTTTAAAATCAAAATAATTTAATGATGGTTTATTTTTTTTAAATGATGAAATTATTATTGATGTTTCAAAATTTATATTTTTTGGTAAACCAATTTGATAATAAAATAATTTATTTGGAATTTTAAATGATTTTATTATTAAATTTATGTCGCTTATTGTTATTGCTAAAATTATATTTTTATTATTATTTTTATTATTTAAATTTATTTGTTCTATGTGACATCGAATATAAAAGTAAATTTTTGAAAAATTTTTAAATTGTTTTTCATTTTTAAAAAAATTAATATTTTCTTCATTTTCAATAATAAAAATTTCTTTATTTGAATAAATATTTGATATTTTCTATTAAAAAAAAAATAAAAAAAATATTTTACTCCTTCATATAAAACAATTTTTTCAGAAAATTTTTGAACTAAATTTGTATTTTTAAAATATGGAAAAAAATAAAAAGTTTTATTTTTAAAAAAAGTTTCATATGAAAAAAAATTTTTTTCACTAATTTCCATTTTTTATTTTTATTTTCTTTTTAATTATTAAATTATAAGTAAAAATATGAATTCAACTTCAAAAAAAATTAATTCAAGAATTTATTTAAATTCTATTACAAAAAAATATTCTTCAAAATACATTCCTTTATCAGAAAATGTAAAATCAAATTTAAATTTTTTAAAAAGAAACGAAAATTCTTTAAATGAAGATAAAATTGAAATTAATTTAAATTTAAAAAATAATAATAATATAATTAGTTTTAGAGATAAAAATTCAGCAACTGAATTTTCTGATAAAAATGATTTTTTAAATAATTTTAAAAAATTTCAAGAATATAATACAATTTTAGATAAAAAAATTGAAAATCTAAAAAAAAAAATTGCTTTTAGTTACAATAATTCTCCAAGAATTAATATTAAAAATAATTTAATTTCTCGTAATAATACTAATAATAATAATTTAAATGAAATTAATAATAATAATAATAATTTAAATGAAATTAATAATATTCAAAATAATAATAAAAATAATAAAAATAATTTAAATTCAAAAAATTTTGAAAGTGAAGAAAGTCAATTAGTTAGTAGTGAATTTGGATTTAAAAGTAAAATAAAAAATTACAAGGAAAATTTTATTTCAATTGAAAATTTAAATAAAATTAATAAAATAAATATTAAAAAAAATCCTTTTATAAATTTATTAACTTTTTTTGATAATAATTTATTATTCAATTTTTTTAATTTAAATAAATTCACAAGAAATTTAATTATAAATAGTTTAAAATTTGAAATAAAAACTTTCATCGCAAACAAATTCAATGATTTAACAAAAAATTTATTTAATTCAAATAAATTTTATTTAATTTTTAAAAAAGAAAAATATTTCGAAATTTTTTTAATATTAAAATCAAAAATTTCAAACACAAATTTAATAAACAAATCAATTCATTTTAAATATAAAACATTTTTTCCTTCAGACAAAGAATTTAATTTAAATCATAATATTTTTGATATAAAAAATTCCAATTTAAAATTTTGGGTCATAAAAGAAAACACATCATTTTATTTAGACGAATTAAATAAAGCTTATATAATGCATATAATGCAATATAAAATAAATGATTTTATTGAATTTACAATTAATATTTTTACAAAAAAAGGTTTAATGAACATTAGAAAATTAAAATTTTTAAAAATTAATATTTTTCCAACTCCAAATTTTGATTTTTTTGAATATAATAAAGAAAATAATTTTAATAGAGAAATTATAGATTATAATGATAATAGAATATGTGAAATTGAATTTTGTAAAGGAAATTGGAATGATATTAAACTTTTTGAAGATAAAAATATTGATGATATTAAATTTGAATTTTTTAATAAATTATTTCATATTGAAAAAATATTATTTGATGATGTTGGTTATTATATGTTTAAAATTTATTTAATTGCAGTAAAAACTGGAGAAATTTTTAATGATGAAATTCAAATTAAATTAAAAGTTGTTAAAAATAATGAAAATTGTAGTAATGAATGTAAAAAAAATAATTTAATTTTTGATAGAAAAAATGAATTACAATTACATTTAGGTGATGTTTTAGTTTTTTATATAACAAAAAATAAATATAATAATAATATGATAAATAGTTTATCATCCACACCACAAAAAAATTCTGTTTAAATTAAAAAAATATTAAATTATAATATTATTATTATTATGCTTATAAATAAATAAACAAATTAATATTAATTATTATTTATTTTATGAATATTTTTGTAAAATTTTTTTAATTATTTTTAATCATTTGTTATATTTTCAAAAAAATAAAGCGCATTTCCTTTTTGAATAACAATTTTTTCATTTTTTTTAAGTTCAATTTCATTTATTTCTTCATTTTTAATTAATGTTCCAAATTTACTATTATTATCTTTTATTTTTAATAGATTATTTTCAATATATATACTACATTGTTCTCGACTTACACTACTACTTTCTAAAATAAAAAAATTTTTTTTTCCTCTTCCAATATTAATATTATTATTATAATAATTAAAAATTATCATATAAAATCCGTTTGCAATATTATTTTTTTTATCTTTTAAATAATTTTTATGTAAATTTAATTTAAAAATAAAATAATTTTTTTTATCTAAAAAATCAAAAAAAAATTTTGGCCCATTTTTTGTATTAAATCCTAAAGGAAAATTATGTTTACAAATTTCACAATAAAAATTATTAATATTAAATCTTAAAAAATTTGGTTTTATATAAATAATATCAATATTAATTTTTTCTTTCATCCATAATTTCAAACAATTAAAATGAACAAATTTTATGCTTCCTTCACATTTACAAACATTAATTAAAGGATTATTATCAGAATTTTCATTAGAATAACAAATTCTACATTTATTATTTTCAATAAAATTTTCTTTGTATATGCAATTAAAATTATAAATATTTTTATCCATTTGTAAATTATTTTCTAATTTTATAATATGAATTATTAATGTGTATTTTCCAATTTTAATTTCGGAATTTATTTTTAAAATATTGAAAGGTTTGTTTAAATATTTTAAAGGAAAATATGTTTCAGAATTTAAATGTAAAATATATGAATTATTATTTGATTTTGTGATTGTAATATTTTCGTTTAAATATTTTTCATGGAAAAAAAATGAAGAATTTCTTTCGATTATTTTATCTTCGAATAATAAAATATTATTAAAATTGTCATATAATGTTGATGGTTTATTTATTTTAAAATTTTGAGTTTTGTAATTTTTACTTTCGTAATCAAAAAAATTTAACCATAATTTTGAAATACTTTTCCAAATAAAAATTTTTGTATTTAAATATTCATTTATTTCTTTATTATTATTATTTGATAATTTGTTGTTGATTGAATTAAAATCTAATAAAATTTCTTTTTCTTCATTTTTTTCATTTTTCATATTTTTTTTTAATAAATAAATTAATTATTTTATTTTAAATATTATTTTTTAATTATAATATTATAATAAAAATTAAAATTAAATATAAATTTAATTTTATAAAATGAAAAATTTTACTGATTTTAATAATGAAAATTCACATTCAAATTCAAAAAATGAACAAAATGAAAATGATTATGAAAATGAAAATCAAAATGAACAAAATGAAAATGATTATGAAAATGAAAATTATAATGAAAATGAAAATTATAATGAAAATGAAAATTATGAAAATCAAAATTATGAAAATCAAAATTATGAAAATCAAAATTATGAAAATCAAAATGAAATTTATGAAGAAAATGAAAAATTAAAAAATAAAATAACAGAACAAGCACAAAGATTAAATGATATTCAAAATAATTTTAAAATAACATTAGAAGAAAACATAAAATTAAAAGAAATCGTTGATAAATATCAAAAAGATTTATTAACATTTAATGAAATAAACAAAAAATTAAAAAATGATTTAAATGAAAATAGTAAAAATAATTCAATTAATAATGAAAATAATAATAATAATAATAATTATGAAAAAATAATAAATGAAAAAGAAACAGAAAAAAATAATTTATTATTAGAATATAATAAATTATTAGAAATAAATGAAAAATTAGAAAATCAAAACACAATTTTATTAACAAATAATAATAATTTAGTAACTGATAATGAAGAAATTACAAAAGAATATCAAAAAATTTTAACTGAAAATCAAATTTTATCTGAAGAAAATAATAAATTATTAGAAGAAAATCAAAATTTAATTGATGAATTAGAAAATTTAAAAATTTTTATTAATAATGAATCAATTTCGCCTCAAAAATATTTAATTATGTTAAAAGAATTTGAAAAAAATATTAAAAAATTAGAAATAGAAAATAATAATTTAAAAATTGAATTAGAAAATGCAAATAATAATATTAATAATTTTATTGAAACTGAAGAAAAAACAAATTTAAGCAATGAATTAATTAATAAAAATAATTATTTAGAAAAAGAAAATAAAAATTTAAATGAAAAAAATTATATTTTAATTAAAAAAATAGAAGAAATTAGAGAAAATGATTTTGAAAATATTTTAAATATAAATAAAAATATTACAAAAGAAAATGAAAATTTAAAAGAAAATTTATCAAAAGAAAAAAATAAAATTAATGATTTAATTAAAGAAAATGAAAATGAAAAAGAAAAAATTTATAAAGAATACAATAATTTAAAATTTAATTATGATATTTTAATTAAAAAAAATGATGATAATATTTCAAAAATAGAAAAATTAAATGAAAATATTAAAGATTTAAAAAATAAAAATTTAGAATTAATTAATAATAATTCTAAATTATTTGATATTAATAATATTATTAAAAATTTAAACATTTTTAATAAAAATTTACAAAATTTTCAAATTTATTTTTTTGATGAAATTGATATTCATAATTTAGATAATTTTATTAATATTTTGTATAAAGAAATTGAAAAAGTTTTTAATTTAAATAATGATTTAAAAAATTTAAATAATAAAAATTCAAAAAAAATTTCTAATTATAAAAAAAGAATCGAAAAATTAGAAAATTTAAATAAAATTGAAAAAGAAAAAAAATATAATTTAACTGGTTTATTAAATAATATTAATTATAATAATACTAATATTAATAATGAATTAGATGATTTAAAAAATAAAGTTAAAAAATATGAAAATCTTTTTAATAATTATGAAATTAGTTTTAATATTTATGAAAATTTAATTCATGAATTTATTTTTAATATAAAAAATGTTCAAATTAAAAATATTATTAATCAAATATTATTTAATATTAAAGAAATTTTAACTAAAAATAATATTAAATATATTCAAAATTTAATTAATGAAAGCGATAAATTAATTAAAAATTTAAAAAATGAATTAATTTATGATAATAATATGAAAACTATTTATAATGGAAATTTAAGTATGAGAAATAAAACTGTTTTATTAAAACAAAATATGGAATTATGTAAAGATATTTTAAAAGATTCTTATATTGAATATTCTAATAATTTGAATATTATTTAATTTTGTATTATAAATTTTATTTAATTATTCAAATATTTAATTTTATTATTAAAAATTATTTATATTTTTTTATTAATTTTTATAATTATTTGTTGTTTTTAAATTCTAAAATTTTTCTATAATTGTTATTAAGTTATTATTTGCTATTTTATTATTAAAAAATTTATTATTAAGAACAATTCATTTTTAAATTTTTTAAAATTAAATTTATATATCATAATATTATTTTTTTATTTTTTAATATTTAAATCTATAAATATTTTTTATTTTAAAATATTAATTTATTGTT
>JAEEGK010029090.1_pt1 | contig 11043 bp, 4 predicted proteins | sample 8958771 | NCBI WGS metagenome assembly JAEEGK01 (sample SAMN16246547, study PRJNA631951) | gut metagenome | biome: gut microbiome; feature: rumen; material: SC-attached | host: Bos | place: Iran: Karaj | collected 2018-10 | reverse complement strand
CAAGAAAAAATAAAAGTATCATGTTTTTTTTACTTTTTTTATTAATAACTTTTATTTATTAATTTTTAAAAACATTTAAATTTTTTGATTATAATATTATAAAATTCATTTCTATTAATAAAAAAATTAATAGAATTAATATTTTATTTCCTAATTGATATTTATGTGACAACTATTAGAAATATTATCTTTATTTTAATCTCTTTCAATTGCTATTTAAATAGAAAAAAGTCGATTCGATTTAAAAAATAGTAAAAATTTTAAAAAAAAATCTAAAATGAAAATTTTATAAAATCTAATAGTTGATATGATATTATGATAAAAATAAACGAGAAAGCCAATTTAATTTCTTCATAATTAGAAATCAATCTTATTTTTATCCTTAATTAACAATTATTTTTTTATTCAAGTGATTCATGTATGAACTTTATAAAATAAATACTTTTTTTCAACCAAAAATCATGATTAATTGATTAAACATAATATTTGATTCAAAAAATAAAAAAATATAATAAATTTATATTTTGAAAAAATGAATAAATAATATTTTTAATTAATAAATTATTTATCAATTAAAATAAAGGATATAAATAAAAAACCCTAAAAATAAAGCTGATTTTAAAAAGAAAACAAATGAAATTTTAAAATAAAAATGAATACTTATTTATTAATATTTTTTTTTATATCAAAAATATCATCTCAAATTTATTCACTTTTTGAAACACCAAAAGAGATATTATCTTCTTCTATAACTATGCAAAAGTTAGAATTAAAAAAATCATATTTAGAAATAATGAATTATGTTTATTCTGATATTCATTCACCTTTAATTCAAGTTGATTTATCAATTCCAAGTACAATTTCTTTTTCACATTCAAATTTAGATTTTGGAATTGGTTATCCTAATTTTTTCTCCTTAATATATAAAGAAATTAATTACGAAAAAAATAAAATATCTATAACTAATTCACATAATAATAACGTTTTTTATCCTCAAAGAGTTAAAGATAATCATGTTATTTCTTCATCAAATGATGAAAATCATAATAATGAATCAATTGTTGATTGTGTTTTTAATAATATGTATTATGAATATCAACTAAATAATATGCAAGGAAATAAAAATTATAATAAATTTGAATTTTTTCTTCAATACACTTTTGGATTGTATAACGGAGAACTTTATTATATGAAAGAGAAATTGAATGAAGAAAAAAAATTTGATATTTCTGATTGTTCTGGAAATATTAATGATTTTTTTATTCATAGTAAATTACAAAAAAGTATTTATGAAGGTTATTTATATTTATATCTCTCTAAAGAAGAAAAAATATGTGTTTATTCTCTTTTTTTAGAATCAATAGGTTTAAGATATGAATTTATAAATGAAATATTAAATATTGAAAATAATTTATTGGATATAAAAAATTATGGCAATTATATTTATTATTCTCTTGAAGGAAAAAAAGTAATAAATCAAATTTCAATTAATGATACTTCAAGAATAATAAATAATTATACTTATTCGGATGTTTCAAATGATTTTATTTCTTTTGTAATATTAGATGAAACAATTTATGCTATTGAAAAAAATAAAGGATTACTAGTTTTTAATAAAACAAATTTATCATCAATAATTAAATCATTTGAATTTAAATATGCAGTTAAATTAGATTTTTTTATTAATGCTTATACAGGAAATAAATTTTTAGGTTTATATTTAAATAATACAGATAATGAAGAAAATGAATTTTTCATAGAATTTCTTTTAATCAAAGAAAATAATCCATTATTAAATAAAGTTCTTCTTTATCCTAATTCAGTTAAACCTTCAATTGATCAAATTTTAACTTTTGATTATTTTTTCACTTATTTATATGATAAAGCAAATAAACAAATTATAATTATAAAAAGAGGTTCTTTATTTCATATTCCCTTTGTTTCATTTAAAATTGATTTAAGTAAACAAAATAATAATTTCAATTCACATATATTTCCTATTTATATGGGAAAAAATAACATTTCAATTGGAATTTTAGATAATAATCATTATCTTTTAATCAATGGACATTTTGTTGAAAGTAAATTAACATGTAATTTTGAAAAAACTGGTTTATATAATATTGTTTTTTTACAAAATACAGATTTTTGTCATATTTATTCTCAAATTGAAAATCAAAAAGGACTTTTTTGTAGAAATTTAATAGTTTATAGATTTAATGTTTTAAATAATCCTAAAAATAATCTGAAAAGGAATGTAATCATTATTTTTTCTGTTTTAAATGTTATTTTTTTAATTGTTATATTCTGTTTAATAAAATATAGAAAAAGATTAAAAGAAGGAAAAATATATGTTAAAGCCAATTTCGATAAAAATAATAAATTATATTTATATCTTGAAACAAATAATATTAATAATAAAAATAATGAGAAAAATCAACATATAGGAGAATTTGATTCTAAAAATCTAATTTCAAAAGATAATTTTGGAGGGATTAATTATGATTATCCTATTGAAGAAATTTTGAAAAAAAATAAAAAAAGAGAAAAAGAAGGATATAATATTCATAAAAATAAAAATGAAAATGATAAAAAAAAAGATATTCAGGTTAGTATTAATAAAAATAATAATTTTTTTGAAAAAAATATAGAGAAAATTCAAGTCATTAGAACATTTAACAATAACATTCCTCAACTTGACAATAACCAAAATGGAACAGATAATGATAACAATATAGATATAAATAAATATTACAACAATATTGATGTTAATGGAAATAATGGAAATATTAATTGAATAATAATTCATAAAAAGATTATTCAAATGAATATTAATAACTTTAATTAATTATAAATTACCCCTTATAAATAAATAAATAAATATTAAGCTTATATTTAATTATTTTATTTAATAAAATATTTTTAATTTTTTATGACATATTACCTTTATTTCAAAAAATCAAATTTTCGAAATATATATATTTTATTTTTTTATATTAAAATATATAATGATGTATTCAAAAAAAGTGTTAAATTAAGAAAGTAAAAATAGTATTTTTATTGTTTAAAATATAATTACAATTCATATTTATAAAAAGTTTATTTCTTTTATTTTTAGATATATTATAAATAATAGGTGAATCAATTTAAATCATTTAATCAAGACTATAAAATTAGAATATATAAAAAAAAACATAAATATTTCATAATTATTCATAAAAAAACATTTATCAATAAAAACTTACCAAAATAAGGAGCTGAAAAATTTTATTTGATATTGGATGAGTTTAAAAAATAATAAATTTATCATCTAAACATAATTTTTAGGAAAGGTAAAAGGAAAATATCTAGTTTATTTGATTGATCATCTTCATTTTTATGTAATATTAGAGAAAAATAGATGATATACTTTCTATCACTAAAGATCTTTCTATTTTCTATATTTTTTGGAACTATTAGGTATTATTAATTTATTATTTTTTAAACCTTTTTGAAAAATACAATTATTGAATAATATCAAATTAAATTTATTTTTTTGTCATTAATAATAATAATAAATGATAAATTTTCTTCTTATTATTTCATTTAAAATTTTTTATTTTCAAAGTTTGAATATCACATGTCAAGGAAGAAATTTTGCTTTAATATATTTAGATGTTGGAACTCCTAAAGTTAAAGTTCCTATAATAATTACAACAAATAATGACAAATTAACTTTTATAAATATTCCAGGAACAAATAGTTATGATATTGAAAATTCAAGTTCAGTTGAGAAAACTAGTAATAAATTTGATTATAATTATCCTTATATTTATAAAAATTATAATATCAGTTCTCTAATTGTTAAAGATATTTTATATTATCAAAATCAATCATTAGGTCTTTATTTCGGTTATTCTAATAATACACAATCTATAAAATTTGCTCGAGAAATAAGGTTTCCTTTATTAGGTATTATTGGAATTTCAAAAACTAAAGATTTTAATGATAAATATAATTTCATTAATCAATTAATTAGTACAAATATTATAAGAAAAAGGGTATTTTATTTTGAAAAAATAGAAAACGGAACAACTTATAGAAATATCACTTTAGGAGATTATCCTGAAATATTTGAAAAAAATAATAATAATAATACAATTTTTGAATGTAAAATGATAGATGAATTTCCTTTAAATAGAATATGTAAAGTTTCAAGAATAATTTTTGGTTCTTTTAATTCATCAAAAGAATTTCATAATAATTCAATAAAGATAAATGAATTTTTAGATTTTACATATAATTCAAACAATTATCATATTTTTCCTTTAAAATATAAAGAAATATTTGATAAAAAAATGAAAGAAACAGAAAATTGTTCATATATTGAGTGGTATTTTTATAGTATATGGAGTTGTGAAAAAAAAGAAGAGTTTCCAAAAATATCTTTTGTTATAAATCATACAATAATAAATGTTCATCATATTCTTTTTGAAACAATAGGAAGAGGATATCCAGCTTTAATAATATTATTTCAAGATAATATCAATAAAATAGAATTATCAGTTCAACAAATGGCATATAAAGGGTTTTCTATTTTATTTGATGATGAAAAAAACATAGTGAAATTTTTTAGTAATAATACTGATGATATTATTAAAACTGATTATGACGATGATGATGATAAAAAAGAAGATAATACTAATTATCTTCTATATTTTATTATTGTTTTAATAATTATTTGTATTCTTGTTGGAATAGATATTATATTATTAAAGAAAAAACCCCAATTTGATTATCACATTATTGTGGATAGTACTCATGAAAAAATACAAAAAGAATCTGAATAAAATAGAAATAAAATATTTTATTTAATATATATAAAAATATTTTTTTATGATTGTGAAGAAATTAAAATATAAATTATTATCAAAAAATCTCCTTTGAGAACAACTAAAACTCATAAAATTAATATATACTAAGGAAAATTTACATAAAATTGAAAATATTTTAATGATGAAATTCATGGTTTATGATTTTCTTTCTGAAATTGATTCTTTTTTTTTTTATTCTAATCATAAAAAAATTCTTGAAATTAGGTTCAAATTCAAATTTAATATCAAAAAATAAAAACAATGAATTAAATAGAATAAATACAAATTAAATATATTTGTAAAATATATTACATTTAATTTTTGGGAAAATATAAAGTTATATATTCTCATAATTTTAATTTAAAAAGGTAATCAAATTTGAAAAAGTAAAGAAATAATATTGTTAGTATTGGAATCAAAGTGTTTGTCTCAACTTAAATAATTTTAAATAAGTAAAAAATATAAGAAACAAAAAAAAATCAGGTTAAATTTTTAGAATTAATTTATAAAATAAAAATTGTCATTTTAATAATTTTGGAAGAAACTTTTTCTTTTTACTTATCAATTTTTGGAAAAAAATAAAATTTAATAAAAAAAACTCTAAGAATAAATTAGTATAAATAAATGTATCCCAAAGATAAAATATTTAAAAAATCATATTCAAAATAATTTTAATATTCAATCAAAATTTCAAAAAGACATTTTTAGAAAATGAAAATTTAGAATTAAAGATTTATAAAGTTTATAATAATGTTCAAGTATTTTAATAATCGATAAAACTATAAGAAGAAAAAACTAATGATATAATTAGAAGAATTTCTTGATTTATAAATAATCATTCAACAAATAAATTTAAACAATTTATATGTTTGAAAAATAAATATATATCTAATAAAGGTCTATAAAGAAATTAGATATTTAAATTACAATATAATTTAAAATAAATGTTTGAATTAAATTTTGAATTCTTTTATATGATTAAAATCAAAATAATTATAATTCTAACATTATGCAAAAAATATTTTATATTTAAAAAATTATTTTTAATCATAATTTCTCCAATCAAATAAAATAAATCCAATGAGTTTTAAATTTCATTTGATTTATTTTGATTATAATGTGAAATTTTATTATTAGGAAAATAAATATTTTTTTATTTAATTTTATGAGATAAAATCCTTCAATAAAATTTGTAATTTACTTAATTTTTATCAATTATAAGAGATTTACAAATAAACAATTAAAAATTAAATTGTTTGTTTTGAAATGAATGAAAATATTTAAATATAAGTATTTATAAACTTTTTTAAAATTATTAGGGAATATTATAAATTATTTTTAATTCTATTATTTTTTTTTTATTTCCTTAATTAATTTATTAAAATTAATTTTCTTCTTCATTTTATGCTTTTTTAAAATATTATAAGTTATTTCCTTTTCAATGATAAAGATTTATTATAAATTCATACATTTCCTTATTATATTAATTCTAGAAATTGTAAATTTGTTTATATTTTAAAAATTAAAACCCATAAAAAGTCATAATGATAATTTTAATTTATTAGACCTTACTTAATTTTTATAATATTTATGTATAAAGAAAATTACTAATTTTAAACCATTTGAATGTTTTAAATAAAAAAAATATTAAATTAACTAAATTAAAATAATAAAACATTAAATAATCTTAATCTCAAAAAATAAATAATCATTTAAATATGATCAAGTTTTGTTTAAAAAAATATTATTTGGTTTAAAATTTATCAAAAAAAAGGTCCCTTATTTATACTATAAAACTTTTAAAAACATCTTATTCCTTATTTGAATTTCGAATACGAATAGTTTCAGGATTATTATTTACATTTTGATTTCTTGAAGTTGCATCAACATCAATATTTCCACTATTATTATTAATAGGAATTACCTTATTTGTATCTTGTCCATTTAATTCTTTATTTTTAAACTTGGTAAAAACAGGAACAATTAAGCAAATAAAAACTAATTGATAAACAAAAAATAAACCAGTAAAAGCAATTTGAGTAGCTCCTCTTTTTAATATAGGACCACTGATTTTAGCTCCAGAAACTAATAATAAACTATATTGTAAAATAGCTAAAAGTTCAGCAACTCCTAAATAAATTGATAAAATTGCAAATATAATATGAAATACAATTTGAAAAATATAAACAACAATAAAAATTGTATAAAAAATATCTTTCGACGGTAATTTTTTGTTACATTCTAAATAACAACTAAAAATTAAAAAACCAAATAATAAACCAGCCACTACTACTCTTGTTACTATAATTCCTAATTCTATTGATTTTAAGTTTTTAAACCATGATGCATATTTAAAATTATTGTTACCATCACTAAAATCAAGTGCTAATTGAGGAATATCATCTGAATTTTTTCTCAGTAATTTATTTAAGTCACACGATAAAGAATATTTCTCACAACAATTTTTATTATAAAAAAATATATTTTTACAGTAATTCTCAAAATTGTTTTCTTTACATTTTCCATTTTGGTAATTTTCATATGAACATATTAAATCTAATCTTCTTATATATGGATTTACATAATTACTTAAATCAATTTTTTCATAAGTCTCAATATATGTTTTTACTATTTTATAATCATCTGTTGATGATACCATTACACATGCCATTATTAAAAAAAGAATAAATAATATTCCTGTATTAACTGTTAAGGCTATATGAGTTTGGTTTGGACTACCGCAACAACACATTATTTGAATTTTTTATATTTTTTTTTATCATTTTTAGATTTTATATCAATTATAAGATTTTATTATTTTTTGCAGGATTTTTAGATTGTTTTCAATTTGTTTTTATAAAAAAACATGCGTTTTTTTTGAAAGTAGAATTATGTTTTTTTTTCCTTTGTGTAAGATTTTGTTTTTATTTTTTGAAAATTTTTATTTAATTGTTTAAAGCATAGAATATCTAATTGTAAAGAAAAATTAATATGAGAAAATCAAATGAGAAAATAAGTATAATTCTTTTGATATTTTTAAAAATTTGTTTAATTCATTTTTTATCTAAAAGAAATAATATAAATAAAGAAAAATCAAATTAAAGATATATATAATTCAATTAAACTAAATTGAATTTATTTACTTGGTTTTAAATATATTAAGCATATAATAATTATAAAAAAATGTTATCAAGAAAAAGCCCTATCATAACATTATTAAAGTTCAAATTTATTATTTTCACAATCCAGATTTAAAATTAATAAAAATTAATTTTTTAAATTATTTTTTTTGAAAATCATTAAAACAAATTTAACAACAACAAAATTTTGGATCCCCTTTAAATTGGGTAATGATATCCTCCTTTTTCATTATATTTGATTGGAACTGATTCTCTATTAATTGCTGAATTATAATTGCTATTGTTTTTTTAATAATTTATAATTAGGAAAATTTTTTTGATTATTGATGTTATTCTTAAATATTTATTCTCTTGATTTTTTAGAATTTTTCTCAAATTCCACTCCTCCTCATAAAACTATTTGAATTCAATAAAATAAAAAACATTAACTTTTTGGTCTATTGTTATAAAATTATTTTTTGTTTTACTTCTCATTTTTTTTTCTTAATATTTAAATAAAGAGTTAATTTTTCAAAAATGTCTTATATATATAAATGACATTATAATATTAAGTTGTTAAAAAAAGGTATCTAAAACTCATTATAAAATAAATAAAATTCTAAAATATATATTAAATATTATTGAATATAAATAAAAAAAATTTTTCATCAAATAATATTTTTAAATTTATTGTATATATTTTTAAATGTTTTGGAGGAATTATTTTTGAATAAATTAAATTGGAAAAAAAAAATATTCAAAAAATCCTAAAAAAAAAGAAAGAATATAATCGACAAAATTTTATTTTAATTTCTTAGATATTCTTTTAAATGTCATTCATTCTCACAGATTTGTGATAGATTTATGATGAAAACAATTCAAATTTTCATGAGAATAAATTAATGTTATCAAATAATGGAATTAATTAGAATTATGTCAATAAAAAAATTTATTAAAAAGCAATTTTTTCTGAAATATTCAAATTATAGATTAAAATTATAAAATAAAATAGATCTCTTAAGAAATATGTTTTAATTTTCATTGAAGTTTTTAATTTTTTTAAATTATTTTTTATATTTTTATTTTCATATTTCAACCAATTAAAAAATAAAAATATAAATAAATAAAACAATTATATCATTTATTTTATTTGAAAATCTTCAAACACAATTAATTATACATTGGATTTACAAAAATTCAATTCAAATAAAATAAAATAGAATTAAGGAAATAAAAACTTATTCTGGAAACAAAATATTTTTGAGTTCAAAAATTTTTTTTTTTTCTCCAATCCACATTTATTTTAAATAATTAAAAATATATTAAAAAATCTTCATAATTGAAATTTTAAATATTTAATTTATTGTTTATTGAAATTAAAATGTCTAAAATTCATTTTCTAATTCTTCTTTATTCTCAAGAATATCAAAAATAGCCTCTTTGATTGCTCTGCGAGATATTTTTCTTTTTGTATTTTTATCTAAATGAAAACATTTTATTATAAGAGTTTCACAAAAAATTAATAAACCAAATAAAATAATAAATAAAATTACTATCATAAATATTGGATAAAATACTATCTCATTATTTGAAGGAAGAATAACAAATATATAGAAATAAAGAAGAGTTAAAACTTCAGATATAATATTATAACTTGGTCTATATTTTTCTGTTATTTTTAAGGAAACTACATTATATAAACCAACAGAAAAACAATAAGTTAATGTTGAAATAGATGTAATAATATCTTTAAAACCAAAAGTTTTAAGGTCAACAAAAGGAGAGATTTCATTTTGAAATTTAAAAATATAATCATAAAATATAAAAAAAATGATATAAAGTATTATTCCAGTTAAACCTTTCCAAAAACAAATTAAATACATATTCATAAAATAATAAGTATTTAATTTTTTAGGAAGAATATAATTTATTGTTCTAACATATTGATTTTCTATAGATAATAAAATAATTAAAACTATAGATAAAGTATTATTTTCTAATTTATTTTTATCTAATAAAATCCTAATAATTATATATAAAACCAAACCTAATAAAATTATTCCAATTCCTAACAAATGATGACTATAAATTTGAATATTTAAAAAATAAGATTCATTAATAAAAAAAATTATAAAGAAAAAAGTAAAATGAATGGCGTTGTAAAAATCAGTACATTTAATCATTGAAAAAGTAAAAATACATTTAACATAATTTATCTGTGAAAAAAAATCAATGATTGCCATAAACAAAAATATTCCTAAATACCAAAAAAAAGACTTATTTAATGAATTATCATTATAAAACACAATTGCATTTTCTTCATTTTTTTTATTTTTAATTTGTTTTGTCATTTGTTTTTCAATCCAATAAAAAATAATCATTGAACCTTCTCCAAAAAATATAAGTCCTACGATTGTTAATGGATTTTTGAATGAAAATAAATCTGGAATCAAAAAATTAATTCCATTTAAAATTGAAGCAAATATTATTAATTTAAAACTTTTTGGAAAATAAAATTCCAATAATTTCATGTTTTAAATATACATATAGAAAATAAATTTATAAATTAAAATTAATTACTTTGTTTATAAAAATTAACCCGATAATTTGTAAATATTTTTATCTGGTCTGAAAGATTATAATTCAATAGAAAAAGGAAAATAATAAAAATTAAAAAATAAAAATATAAAAGTAAAAGGAAGAAGAAAAAAAATTTAAATAAGAAGAAGATGAGAGAAGGGAAAAAATCTAAAATAATTATTGACAATATTTAAAATCTTTTAAAAATAGATATAAAAATAAAAGAATGACAAAAAATTGACATTAAAATAGAGGAAAAATCAGAAAAAAAATCAAAGAAAAAATGTAACAAATAATACAAAAATGATTTTATAATTTTCTTCTCTTTCAAAACAAAAAAAAAATGAAATAAAATAATAATATACAAGTATAAATATAAAGACAAAAAAATAATCACTAAAAATATATATTATATAAATATTTTTTAAAATAAAAAATTAAAAAAATGAAAAATAGAATGTTAAAAAGTAATATAATAAATTCATTTTAAA
>JAEEGK010029087.1_pt1 | contig 11043 bp, 10 predicted proteins | sample 8958771 | NCBI WGS metagenome assembly JAEEGK01 (sample SAMN16246547, study PRJNA631951) | gut metagenome | biome: gut microbiome; feature: rumen; material: SC-attached | host: Bos | place: Iran: Karaj | collected 2018-10 | reverse complement strand
TCAAATGAAAACATTACTTCTTTTCTCCTATTACTTTTTCGAGATAATCTCTCCACTGTATAAATACCGCCTCTGCATTGGCGATCTGTTCAATCTTTCTTGCCTCGTCTCCGAGTCTCTCGGCAAGCTCTCTGTCTTCGATAAGCTTGCAGATGCCCTCCGCCATCGCATCGGGATCTTTTATCGGAACAAGAAGTCCGTTCACGCCGTCCTGCATAACGGTTCTCGGGCCGCCGCAGGGGCAATCCGTAGCCACAATGGGCATTCCCATGGCCATAGCTTCCAAAAGGGAATTGGGAAGTCCCTCCCAGTCCGATGAAAAGGCGTACACAGCGCCCTTAGGGATCTCTTTTTCCAGCTCATCGCTTCCGCCCATTAGAAGAATATAGTCTTCCGCATGGTTGTCCGCAATTATCTTATCAAGTATCTCTTTGGTTCCGTCAAAAGAGTCCGGACCGTATATCTTAAGCACATAATCGGGGTGCTTTTCGTGAACCTTTATAAAGGCTTCGCACAGCATGGGCTGATTTTTGAAGTCTACCAGCCTTGCGTGATGAACAACAGTCTTTTCGCGCTGCTCAGGCTTTTTTAACCCGAAATACTTGGGATTGATCGGATTGAGTATGATCTGCGAATTGTCCTGAAGATGAGGCTTAAAGAACTCTTTTTGTCCCGTCGTCTGGAAGACGCAGCCCGCAGCTCTGTCAAAGAGCCACGCTATCTGTATCTTGTCCGAAATAGCATCGTAATGTCCCACCGGGTCTGTCCTTATGGAAATGACCACAGGAACATCGCTCTTACCTGCCGCCATAAGCGCCCTGTAATTGGCTCTCTGGGCAAAAGCGATAAGAACGTCCGGATGATAGTTTTTGACAAACTCTCTGAGATATTTCACTCTCAAAAAGAACTTGGCTATTCTGTTCTTCTTTTCGTCACCTTCCCTAAGTCCAACGTGGACTCTTGTAACTCTCTCATCCAGAGCAAACTCATTCTCATCAACCCACTCGGTTGCCACGTAGACCTTGTAGCCTTCCTTGGCAAACTGATTAGCCAGATTGGAGACAACACGCTCCGCTCCGCCCTGCACAAGACAGTTAAGGTGAAATGCTATTGTTTTCATAATTATCTAAGTACCATTCCTGTAACTAATTCCGTTTCGGACTCGTATCTGTCTATTATAAGCGATCCGTCAACGGTCCTGACGATAGGCTTTCCGTCAAATACATCGGCGATCTCTCCCGGAGCATATCCGGAAAAATCTATCATCTCATCAAAAGGATGAGCCTGCCATACGGTAACCTTGGTCTTGTCGCTCTCTTCTCCGGCATAGCAAAAAGCACCGGGGAATGGCGCTGCCACACCTCTTATAAGGTTGTAGATATTTCTTGTTCTATCGTGAAAATCTATCTTACCGTCTGCGGCCGTACGTTTATTGTACCATGAATCAAAATCTTTGGAATCTGTACGGATAGGAATTTCTCCCTTCTCCATATATGTGGTCACAAGCTTCCTGATAAGATTCTTGGAACAGATCATATTCTTGTACTGAGCGGTTCTGATATCATCGTGCTCGTTGATCTGGAAAGATTCTGTAGCAAACACATTGGGGCTGTCAGCATGCTCATCATATCTAAAGAGATTGAGATTAAATCTGGTATCTCCAAGGATCATTGACCAGTTAAGAGGAGATCTGCCTCTTCCAAAGGGAAGATATCCGCAGTTTCCATGGAACCCATATATTCCGCTCTTAAACGCATCAAGAACTTCCTTGGGGATAAGCCTCTGCCATCCCATAACGATTCCAAGATCAAAGGTATTCTCACTTATGAATTTCTGTGTCTTTTCGTCATTGAGGAAATAGCTATCTGCCTCGTGAACGGGAATACCGTATTTATCAGTCAAAAAAGACAGTCCCTTAAATCCGGAAACCTGATTATGCTCAAGAACCTTTGGTGCAATGGTGATCACCAGATCAACCTTGCAAAGTTCCTTTTCAATAAAATCTATTATGTTTTCCGAAGTATCTTTCACTCCGAATACTACAACCTTATAATGCATCACTCATACCTCTTGAATATCTCATGAATACTGTCTTTGTACCTATCAGGTGTATATACAAGCGATCTCTCCTCTGCTTTTTGGGCGTAATGAGAAAGTTTGTCATCATCAGTTAAAAGAGAAAGTATCTTATCCGCAAGTATCTTCTCTCCGTCAGTTATAACTTCCGGATCCATGTTGACCTCTTCTCCCATGTCGGGAACGAGAATACCGTAGGTTCCCTCTATAGCCTCTTTTATACTGTCTCCGCTTGGTATTCTTGTAATAAGTTCATTGTATTCCTCTTCGCTAAGTAGAATCTCTCTGGGACCTGTCTTACAATCTGCGGAAACCACAGGCTTCTTAAGAGCCATGGCTTCAAGGACAGCATTTGGAAATCCTTCATGGTTGGAGCTGCAGACATATACATCAGATGCAGCTACATAAGAGAACGGATTTTTCTTCATGCCGGTAAATGCAACTTCATTTTCCACATTGAGCTCGTTGGCAAGTTCTCTGTAGGCATCCCAGTTTCCGGCTCCCACAACCACAAGCCTTGCACTTGGACATTTATCATGTACAAGAGAAAAGGCTTTTACCAGGTGCCATATTCCCTTGATATAATCGTTTCTTGCCATGCAGGAGATAATCTTAAGCCCTTCTCCTTTAAAGGGAAAATCCTCAACAGACTGACTTCCCTTCTCACAGATATTCTCTGTATCAAGGGGATTGTAGATATATGTGCTCCTGTCATAGTTATAGTCACGAAGGAGCTGTCTCACAATTTCCTTGGAGCAAGAAAGTACCTGATCAGACCTGCTGCAAAAGAGCCTTATCTGATCGCTTCTCTCCATATCTGTCTGACAACGAAGTCCCGTGAGAACTTTCTCTTTTCCCTTGGACAAAACATTGACGTAATTGGATGAACTTCCAAAGCTGTAGGCAATGTCTATACCAAGCTCCCTCTTGATCTTCCTGGTCTTATTAACTCTTTTAATAACATTTATTATTTTATTTACAACGCCCTTTTTGGCAGGGACATTAATATCAATTACATCCAGCCCGTCGATATCAAAATTAATATCCTTTGAGCTAAATATAAGTATATGTACATTGTAATATTCCTGCATAAGTCTTGCAGTAGTAATGCAAACGCGCTCAAATCCGCCCTGATGAAGCATAGGGACCATGAGCATCAGATTCTTTTTGCTATTATCCATCAAAAATGTCCTCTCTCGTAGAAGTAAGCCATCATCTTGGCCTGGCTCTTAACATCAAAGCCCGCAGTCTTAAGTTCCCCAAGAATATGTTCCGATGACTCTTTTCTGTTGCCGATGGAATATCCTTCCACCTTGCGGACCTCTTTGTTGGTAACCGCCTTGTTTATTGTATCAAAGCCGGTTCCCATATCAAGAAGGTCAAAGTCCGGAGTGTCTTCGTTTTCGAATACGCTCTCTCTTCTCTCTCCTGCGATCTGGGTAAAGGTCTGATTGACCTTTATCTCCTCCTGCAAAATGTCATCTGCCATGTCCTCATTTAACATAAGGTCTTCAAGTATTTTCTTGGCCCAATCCCTTGGTTCTGCGTCTATACTGCGCATAGATACAAGCTCGGTAACATCAACTTCGGGAGTTACTCTGTCAGAAACAAGGCATTGAAGTCCCGCTGCCTGCGCCTCTATTACGCTACCGGGAAGTCCCTCGTATCTTGAAGGGAAACAGAAGTAATCCATAGCCTGATAATAATCGGCTGCATTGCTCTTATTTCCCGCAAAAATGCATCTGTCGTATATATGAAGCCTGTCGGCAAGTCTTCGCATCTCATCCATAAGAGGCCCCGCCCCCAGCATAAGGAGTCGTACTCTCATACCGTGAAGCATGCTGTATTCATTGAGATCGTCGTTATCAAGGAGTCTGCATACCTGCGCAAATACCTGCAGGAGAAACTCATGGTTCTTGGCATATCTAAAGCTTCCAACATGTCCTATGACGATAGCATTGGATAAGCCAAGTTCGTTTCTGATCTTATTTCTGGTCTCTTCATTGTAGGCAAATGCCTTAAGATCCACTGCGTTAGGTATAATTCTAACCTTTCCCTCTTCCATAAGCATATCGCCGAATACAGAAATGCCCGCTTCTCTGGAACACGCAAAGTTATAGTCGCAGATGCCATCCTTGTGAAGAGGTGTCCTAAGAAATCTCGTAGCGACGCCCTTAACGCCCTTGTCTACACCGGCGCTTCTGGCATGAGCTACACAGATGGGTATTCCGCTCTTTTTGGCTATAGGAAGATAGATGGCTGCCGTACTTGTCATGTGTCCCTGAACAACCTTCCACTCATCCCTGTGCTCTGCAAAGAATCTTTTGACAGCTGCTTTGTACTGGGCGTAGTTGGTTCCCACAAACTTAGGCAGACAGAATATCCTTCCCCCGAGTTTATATACGCTGGAATCAAAATAGTCCGGCTCTCGAACTGCCATCAGTTCGTCAGAAGTCGGACTCTTTTTTCCTGTCTTTTCAGAAGAACAATGGACAAGAAAATCAAACTGAATCCTGTCCCTGTCCATATTGCGATATAGATCGATGATCCTGCACTCAGCGCCGCCTACTCCAAGTCCGCCGAGAACATGTAAGACTCTTATCTGTCCATAGTTATCTTCCATATCCATTCCTCTTCATACAAAATGCGCTTTAGTGCGCAGTTCTGTTTCTAAGCGTCATGACAATGTATTTGGTCTTGGCTGTAATGTACTCACAAAGATTACCAAACACTCCGCGCTCTATAGGATCTACACCTAAGAGCTCTGAATACGAAACTACGGTAGCCTTGTCAAAAAGCTGCCTGAAATTATCAAAATCCTTGTCGTTCATGGTATTTACATGATAGACAAAGGTCGTATAACCATCTCTTGTATCCTTTATACTGCTGCTCTTTTTAACAGCTATGGGATAGAATGTCATGCCATATCTAGAATACGGCATTGTTCCGAATCCATCGGTTATTCTGTGGATACCATTTTTCTTAAGAGATTTTATGGTCTTCTTGTCAAAAGAATGAGAAGGCGCCATGAATATGTCGGTTCTAATATCGTGGCTTACAAATATCCTTCTTGCCTCTCTAAGCATATCGTCCTGCGCAGAATATGGAAGTCCTGCAAATTCGGATTTGCCACCTATAGGAAAAATGCCCGGTTCCTTGGTTGTATAGATGTGATTGAAGCCGTGAAGAGCAACAACCCAGCCGCTATTCTGAAGCTCTTTTACATAAGTCCAGAAGTCCTCATGTACAGGGCCGCAGCTGAGTTTCTCATCTTTATTATCGGGAACGACTCCAATGAGAGGCTTAATGTCGTGCTCATCAAGCACTTTCTTAAATCTCTCAAATTTGTCCCAATCCATATCCGGGGTTATATCATCCAATCGAACAGTTATCTTCATAAATTCTCTTTGTACCAATCAATGGCAAGCTTGATTCCTGCCTTGAAATCATAAGAGGGATCGTATCCGAGGTTCTCTCTTGCCTTAGTAATATCGGCGTTGGAATCCCTGATGTCTCCCTTTCTGGGTGGTCCGTAGATAGGCTCTACATCAAGTCCGAGGGCATCTGTGAGGTGATGATATACATCGATAAGGAACTCTCTTCCGCCCGCTCCAATGTTGTAGGCTTCTCCTGCTGCCTCTGATGAAGCAAGGCAGGCTCTGAGGTTACCCTCAACTACGTTGTCCACATATGTAAAGTCACGGGACTGCTTACCGTCACCGTTAATAGTAGGTGTCTCGCCGTTCATAAGCTGCTTTAAGAACTTAGGGATAACAGCTGCATAAGCCCCGTTAGGGTCCTGTCTTCTTCCGAATACGTTGAAATAACGAAGTCCGTAAGTATCAAGACCGTAGAGCTTCTTGTAGAGCTTACCGTACTCCTCATCTACTTTCTTGGTAAGAGCATATGGAGAAAGGACATTTCCCTCCTGGCCTTCCTTCTTGGGAAGAATGGTTGAATCTCCGTATACAGAAGAACTTGAAGCATATACAAACTTCTTAACGCCGTTCTGTCTTGATGCTTCCATCATGTTGAGTGTTCCGCGAATGTTGATCTCCTCATACAAAAGAGGCATCTCGATACTTCTTGGAACGCTACCCCATGCTGCCTCGTTGAGTACGTATGTAACGCCCTCTGTTGCCTTGAGACAAGCATCAAGGTCTCTGATATCATCCTGAATGAATGTAAATCTCTCATTGTCCATAAAAGGCTGGATATTCTCGATATGTCCTGTTGAAAGGTTATCCATACATCTTACGGTGTAGCCCATGTTGAGAAGGGCTTCGCAGATGTTGGAACCGATGAAGCCGGCGCCTCCGGTTACGAGGAAAACGCTGTCTTTGTCAAATTTAAGTTCTTTGTAGCTCATTAAAATTGCCTCTTTTCAAAATAATAAGGAAGTTCCGCTCTCGCATTCGCTCGCCGGAACGACATTCGCACTAGGCTCAATAGGACTTCGCCAAGTGCTCATAGTCTCCAGTAATCAAACTCAGGTGCCTTGTAATCGTTCATGTCGTAGATTCCCTTAAGATCCATGAATACTTTGGTCTTGTGGGAAGGATTGAAGAACTTGGCAATATCTGCAGCCTTGTAGTCCTCAAATTCCTTGTGGGCAACCGCAACGATAACCGCATCCATATCCTTAACGGCATCCATTGAGTCAAAGTCGATACCGTAAAGTCTCTTAGCCTCGTCTGAATCAGCTTCCGGATCAACAACAACGGGAGTGATTCCATACTCACCAAGCTCGTTGTAGATGTCGATAACCTTGGTGTTACGTGTATCAGGACAGTTCTCCTTAAATGTAAATCCAAGGATCGCTACCTTGGCATTCTTAACTGCGATATCGGCAGAGATAAGGTTCTTTACGCATGATTCTGCTATGTACTTACCCATGTCATCGTTAATTCTTCTTCCGGAAAGGATGATCTGTGAGTGATATCCAAGCTCCTCAGCTTTGTATGTGAGGTAGTAAGGGTCAACACCGATACAGTGACCACCTACAAGACCGGGACGGAAAGGAAGGAAATTCCACTTTGTTCCGGCTGCCTCAAGAACACTCTTTGTATCGATATCCATCTTGTGGAAGATCATGGAGAGCTCGTTCATGAAAGCGATGTTGATATCACGCTGTGAATTCTCGATAACCTTTGCTGCCTCAGCAACCTTGATAGACTGTGCTTTATAAACTCCGGCAAGTGCAACAAGGCTGTATACCTTGGCAACTTCCTCAAGAGTTTCCTCATCCATACCTGAAACAATCTTGGTAATGGTATCAAGTCTGTGTACTTTGTCACCGGGATTGATACGCTCAGGTGAATATCCTACTTTGAAGTCAACGCCGCACTTAAGTCCTGACTCAGCCTCAAGGATAGGTACGCATACATCCTCTGTAACTCCGGGATATACTGTTGACTCATATACTACAATGCTTCCCTTTGTAAGATACTTACCAAGAGTATGGCTTGCTCCCTCAACAGGTGAAAGGTCAGGTGTATGATCGTCGTTAACAGGTGTAGGAACTGCTACTACGTGGAACTTACACTCTCTAAGCTTCTCAGGATCAGCAGTAAACTCTACGCTTGTCTCCTTTATAGCATCATCACCAACTTCTCTTGTAGGGTCGATTCCCTTCTTATAAAGGTCAACCTTGGCTGCGTTAAAATCATATCCCACAACCTTGATCTTCTTGGCATAGGCAACTGCTATAGGCATTCCTACATAGCCAAGTCCTACAAGTGATAACTTTTCTTCTCCCGAAAGGAGCTTTTCATATAATCCCATTGTGATTCCTCCACAAATATCATTATCTAAATTAGATAGTAATTTCTTTTATCTCTTCAATATACGTCAATATTATACTACGCCTGTCAAACTTCTGCTCAACATAGCTTCGTGCCGCTTCTCCCATGGCTTTGCGCTCATCCATGGATAGCCCCATAAACCTGTCAAGAGCAGTAAAAAGAGCTTCCTTATCCCTGGGGGCAAACAAAAATCCCGATCTGTCCCTATCCACTATTTCTCTGCATCCGCTTATATCCGATGCAATAACAGGTCTTCCCGTTGCCGAAGCCTCCATAAGGACATTGGACATTCCCTCGTGATAAGAAGGATGTACAATAGCATCGCTTTCTTTTATATAAGGATGAATGTCGGGCTGATAGGATATCATCTTAAAATATCCTTCTTTTTCTGCTTCCCTTACCTTGGACTCATATTCATCATCAAAGTATCCTATGCCTGCAAAAGATACTCTGTCACCGTATTTTTCATGAAGCTTTTTGGCAGCATAGAGATACTCATCCGTGCCTTTTTCCTTCATGATCCTGCCGATATACAGAAATCTCGTAACATCATCCGCATGTCCCGGATAATCTTCTTTCCTGTGTTTATCAAGATTAACACCAGACCCGTTTACGACCACATGCTTAAGAGCCTTGATGCCATGTTCCTCGAACACTTTCTTGTTCTGACTGTTCTGGAAAAAGAGGCATCTGCACTTCTTAAGAGCTGTCTTATACATAAGGACAATGAGCTTTAACAGCACTCCACCTCTTTCAAAGGTGGTTCCAAGTCCTGTAACCGTTGATACATAAGGAACTCTTAAAAGTCTGCAGGCAAAACCTCCATAGATATTAGGCTTTATTGTATAGGTAATTACTATATCCGGCTTTTCCCTGCGAATAAGTCCCATATAGGAACGAAGAAGCGCAAGATCCTGAACGGGATTAACTCCTCTTCTGTTTATGTCAGTATGGACTGTTCTGCAGCCTTCGTCATTTAATTCTTTATTCTTAAGGTCATCCGGCAGGCTCACCACCACTTCAAAACCTTCATCCATGAGTCCCAACAAAAGCTCATTTCTAAAGTCGTACAAGCCGCTTGATGAATTTGCAAGTATCAGTGCTTTTTTCATACCAGCTCACTCTCCGGAAGAATAAGAAGATCATTATATTTCATCATATATATGCCTTCTTTGTAATCTCCTATGGCAGGAGCATTCTCTTTTCCCTCAAGGTTATTTATAACAAGCTTCGGGAAGTTCACTCCGCACTCATAGGCATGAGGGTAACCTCCGCCAAATCTGGGGTTGACCTCGGAGAGGTACCATTTGCCTTCATCAAGGAAAAGATCTGCATCTATCATGCCTCTGTATCCGCAATCTTCCGCAAAAGCAGCAAGTTTTTTGAAAAGTTCTCCATCCTTAACAGATACGGATTTGTCGGTCTCTCCCGCTCTCATCTTGATCTTTTTCTTAAGGAATATTGATACGCACTTACCTGACACCATATCGATGTAGATGTCAGCGCCGTACTCCTGACCTTTCATGTACTCCTGGATCATCAGATCATCGTATATATCAAAGAGTGTGTCTATCTCCTCGTCAGTATTTACCATGTTTATATTAAGGCTGGCGCTTCCAAGTCTTGGCTTTACGAATACGGGATAAGTAATCTCGCCTGCTGCCTTTGCCTTGTAAAAGCTGTCCTTGTCGATGTAGCACTTGCCTGTTGAGATGCCCTTTTCCGTAAGAAACTTGTACATCGCGTACTTATCAAGGCTCATCTCGCAGAGGTCAAAGTCAGAAACAATAACCTTGGTGCCGACTTCCTCAAATCGCGCTCTTTCTTTAGCTATCAGAGAAAGCTCCGGGTCTATCAAGGAGAAAACACCGTCTATCTTTTCTTTTTTACAAATATCAATGACCTTGTCGATATAATCGGGCGCATCGATCCTGGGAACGATATATGCCTTGTCCGCGTCATATATGGCAGGTGCAAGATTGCTGCAATCCGTTGCGATCACATTTCCCTTGCCCATTAGATTTTCCTTAAAATATCTGACAACCTTGTCTCTTGTTCCTGCGCTTAATACCAATATATTCATCATGTTCTCCAAAATATTTGTTATGCCCATGGGCATTTATGATCTTTATTTTGCGGCTCCGCTCAGGAAGTCAAAGAAAAGCGGCGTTCCGCCGGTGTGGATAAAAAGAATATTCTTATCCGCCAGGTTATTTTTTCTGATATAATCCTTCATTCCGCAAAATGCCTTGCCTGTGTATGTTACGTCAAGCGGCATCCCATATTTTATCATGGCATCTTTAATAGTATTCTCGATGTCTTTGTTTTCTTTGCCATAACCATCACCTGTGTAGTCGTCAATGAATATGGTTTTTTCTTCTACATCTTTCCTGTCAAAAGAGATTTCTTTTGCCTCAAGATATTCATAAATACTATCAAGCACTACATCTCGTCCTCTGGGGTTCTTCCTTGCTATGCTGATGCCGATGATCTTCCTGTCCTTAGAAGCGCCGTTCTTACTTGCTTCCAGTATCTGCCCGCACACAAGCCCTGCATGGGTGGTTCCTGTGCCGGATGCAAAAAAGATATAGTCAAAATGTATTCCGGTTTCTTTTTCGTAATCAGCTATCTCATCATAGCACCTGACATAGGCTTCCGTACCGATATTGCCGTGACCTCCGCCCATTATGAAATACGGATTCTTGCCTTCTTTTCTAAGGCGCTCAAGTTCTGCCTCTATTGTGTCATGGACTTTTTCAACAGGAACTGTTATTATCTGCGCCCCAAAAAGTTCCATGAGAACACTGTTGTATGTTGTATCGCTCACTTCCTCAGGTCCTATGATAACGCAGGGGATGTTTCTTGCTGCTGCCATGTTGGCAACAACTCTGCAGTGGTTTGAATGGCTGCTTCCGTACGTTACGACCACATCTGCGCCAAGTCTGTCTATTTCTTCAAAAAACAACAGAGCTTTTCTTGCCTTGTTGCCGCCAAAAGAGTAGGGGATCATGTCCTCTCTTTTGACATAAAGGGAAAAAAGCTCGTTATCATCAAGTTTGTGTATCGGTGTGGGTTTGATGCTTCCTGTATTCATCAAAATCCTCCAGTGCGTTTAATGCAACTCCTTCGCTGTGAAGAACTGCCTTTACGGTATCTATTATAA
>JAEEGK010029082.1_pt1 | contig 11044 bp, 9 predicted proteins | sample 8958771 | NCBI WGS metagenome assembly JAEEGK01 (sample SAMN16246547, study PRJNA631951) | gut metagenome | biome: gut microbiome; feature: rumen; material: SC-attached | host: Bos | place: Iran: Karaj | collected 2018-10 | reverse complement strand
CCAATGAGATTTGTGAAAAGGCTGGTATCGATCCCTATCAGATGTGTGAGGACACACAGCTGATCTGCTTCGAGAATGCCAAGTGGGCTTATGTTTGTGGTGCTGCTATCGCCATCAAGAAGGGTGTGAAGACAGCTGCCGAGGCTGCTGAGGCCATCGGTATCGGTCTGCAGAGCTTCTGCATCCCCGGATCTGTAGCCGACGATCGTAAGGTGGGTATCGGTCACGGTAACCTCGCCGCTCGTCTGCTCCGCGAGGAGACAGAGTGCTTCGCCTTCCTGGCTGGCCACGAGAGCTTCGCTGCTGCCGAGGGTGCCATCAAGATTGCTGAGATGGCCAACAAGGTACGTAAAAAGCCTCTCCGCGTCATCCTGAACGGTCTTGGTAAGGATGCTGCTCAGATCATCAGCCGTATCAACGGCTTCACATACGTACAGACCAAGTTCGACTATTTCACTGGCGACCTCGCTGTGGTGAAGGAAGTACCTTATGGCAACAACCCCAACCGCCTGAAGGTAAAGTGCTATGGTGCCGATGATGTCCGTGAGGGTGTGGCTATCCTGTGGAAGGAGAACGTTGACGTCTCCATCACTGGTAACTCTACCAACCCCACCCGTTTCCAGCACCCCGTAGCTGGTACTTATAAGAAGGAGCGCGTGCTCGCTGGCAAGCCTTACTTCTCAGTAGCTTCTGGTGGTGGTACAGGCCGTACCCTGCACCCGGATAACATGGCTGCTGGTCCTGCTTCTTACGGTATGACGGATACGCTGGGTCGTATGCACTCTGACGCTCAGTTCGCAGGTTCTTCTTCAGTGCCTGCTCACGTTGAGATGATGGGCTTCCTCGGCATGGGTAACAACCCGATGGTTGGTGCTACCGTTTCTGTAGCCGTGGCCATCGACCTCGCTATCAACAAGAAGTAATCTTTTTAAATTCTAAATAAAGAGCCCCGCCGATTGGTGGGGCTCTTTTCATTTCCAGGAGTTCTAGATAATCTAGAGTTCAAAATCCAGACAACTGCGCTGCACGGTATAAGGCCTGACCTTACCATTCGCCACAGCCACATGCGCCGGATGCACGGCATAGCCCTTTAGGGCCTCTTCACTCTCGAGGGTGCTGTCGAGCATCACGTCGGCATTCGACGAGGCTAGACGACCGTCAATATGAACCTTGACATCGAGGAGTCCGGGAACCTGCCCCACGAGTCCTTCCAAACCGGCCTTGATACCGGCCTTCACTTGCTCTTTCTCTGCTTCAGAGAGTTCTGGATTCAGCGTCCAGAGAATAATGTGCTTAACCATAACTAAAATATATTAGAGAGTTCAAAATGTAATCGTTTACCTGTTACAGGATGTACAAAACTGATAGCCTGCGCCTGCAGATAAAGCCGGTCGGCCTTCCTCCCGTACAACTCATCCCCAACAATCGGACACCCCAATCCCTCTTCATGCGCACAATGCACTCTCAACTGGTGCGTCCGTCCCGTATGCGGCCACAACGCCACCTCAAACAATCGGGGACGGTTCTTTTTTGTTTGACAACAGGAGGACGGATTATGGTCAAACAAAAAAGAACCGTCCCCAACTGTTTGAAGCACGCGATATTCGGTGATTGCACGCTTGCCGTGCACATAATCCACAATCTGATAAGGCCGGTTCAGGGGATCACTGCTCAACGGCAGGTCGATAATCCCGTGTTCCTGCTGAGGCTCGCCCTCGACAACGGCGAGATATTTCTTCTTAATCGTCCGTTCCTCAAACTGTTTCTGCAACTGATGGTAGGCTTCCGACGTCTTTGCCACCAACAGGATACCCGACGTCATCATATCCAACCGATGCACGAGCATCGCACCTGGCCATCTCGCCTGCGCCCACGTGGCCACAGAATCGTCACCGATATTCCCTGGCATACTCAACATCCCCGACGGCTTGTCGACCACGGCCATCACCGCGTCTTCCCAAACGATACGGGGCTCAAAATGCTGGAAACCAGCCACTTCGGGATTAGGGTCGACGTCAAGACCTTGCAACATCCACGCGAGCACAGGCTTACACTTGCCACTGCAGGCCGGATAGAATTGCCCATGATGACGAACCTGACTCTTCGGCGATTCACCCCACCAGAACTCGGCCATACAAACAGGCTTCAGACCATGCTGATAGGCATACTGCAACAACTTCGGGGCACAACAGTCACCCGTACCGCCTGGAGGCAATGGATATTTCTCACGAATACGAGGCGAACGGTGATAGTCCTGCCAGATCTCTACCAGATCCTTCTCCTCACCTCGGGCATTCAACATCCGATACTGCCTGAATAGCCAAAACTGCAACGCCTGCGACATCTCTTTCGATTCCCTAGCGCCATTACCGTCTTTCGATATTTTGGATATCTCCCGCTCCTGCGTCTTGAAATAGCCGTCGGGCTGCTGGGCATCATACACCGGTGGTACGAAAAAGTCCCAGTCATTCCGTCCCTCCAACAGTCCGGAATACGCCGCCAGAAAAGCAAATCTCCCGTCTCCTTCCTCCTTCTCTCCTTCTCTCCTTACTCCTTCTTTCTCCTCCACTACCAGCACCCCGAACATCTTCCCTTCTGTCGGATGGATTCGCTCAATCTCCAGCTTCACCTCCTCCACCGCCGCCAGGCACAACGGATGAGGCTCATAACAGAACGGATAAGTAAACCGCTCCGGCTTCGGAATATCACAATTCAACTTGTGCAACATATCTACTGAATCCAGACTCCTCCTCTCCTTCCCTCCTTACTCCTTCTCTCCTACAACAAATCCAAACACTTCTCCACCGGAATGCCCTTATTCCTATCATCCACATTCCGATAGCGGTCGATCATCCGGAAGACAGTATCCATTGCAGTGCGCGTACTAACCTTCAAGGTCTCTCCATTCAACAGATGACCAATGAGCACTGCCGAGAAGATATCACCCGTACCATGAAACAGACCGGGTATCTCATGATACTCCAGATGGAAGTAGGAACCGTCATAGTGGTTAAAACCTGCTACTGCATTCTGACCGTCGATCTTACAACTGGTAATCAACGCCGACTGACAACCGATACCACGCAACTTGTCAAGCAAAGCACGAGCCTCATCCCAGGAGATACCCTCCATGTGGATCGGCGTATCCGTCAGATAACAGGCCTCGGTATAGTTCGGGAAGGTCAGATGTGCCACCGAGACCATCTCACGCATCAACTCCACCTGCCGCTCAGTCATACCGTTATAGAGGCGGCCGCCATCACCAAGGATGGGATCCACAAAGACCGTCGTACCCTGAGCACCTTGCTCCTTACAATAGCCCGCCACGAGCTTAGCTTGTTCTTCACTGAACATCAGACCCGTACAGACGGCATCAAACGAGAACCCGAGTTCTTTCCAGACAGGCAACGTCCCACGGATATATTCGGTGGTATCCTGAATATTAAACTTCCCATAATCGAGGGTGTTCGACACCAAGGCCGTCGGCAGACTATAAGTGGGAATACCCAGATACGACAGAATCGGCAACATGGCGCCCATGCCGACCTTACCGTAGCCTACCACATCATTTATCAATAATATCTGTTTCATTTCTTTCTATTTGGGTGCAAAGATACAAAATAATTTCGTAACTTTGCATCCAATTATGGGAAATCAGCAAAGTTCGCCGATTCTGGCACTCCAACAACAACGGCTGCTGCTCCAGATGGAATACGCCGCCGAAAAGGAAGCCTACCGCAAACAGACCGAGGAAACAGGCCTGCAACGGAAGGTGAAACGCGGAGATGCCTGGTACCCCATCAAACTGGGCAAGAGCTATTACAACTCCCTGAACCAACTGGTCGTCGAGGTCTTCCGACAGGGCGAGGATAACGAAATAGAGCATAACTTCGAATTCGGCCGCCCCGTCTGCTTCTTCTCCAGCAATCCTAGAGATTCTAGCCAATCTAGATCATCTGGCGATTCTAAAATCTCCTATTTCCCCTTCACCGCCACCGTCTCTTATGTCGATGGCGAGCGCATGGTGGTGGCCGTGCCCGACAACGGCCAACTCATCGATGTCCAAGGCGCAGAACACATCGGTATCCAACTCTTCTTCGACGAGACCAGCTATAAGATGATGTTCGAAGCCATCGACCGCGTCATCCGAGCAAAAGGACGCCTGGGATACCTACGCGACCTCTTCTATACACCTCCCATGAAGGCCGAGTCCTTCACCTTCTCCCCGATGCACTTCCCTTACCTGAACCGCACACAGGAGGATGCTGTCAACAAGGTATTAAGAGCCAAGGATGTGGCCATCGTCCACGGGCCTCCCGGTACCGGCAAAACCACCACCCTCGTCGAGGCTATCTACGAGACACTCCGCCGCGAAAACCAGGTACTGGTCTGCGCCCAGAGCAACATGGCCGTCGACTGGATATCAGAGAAACTCGTCGACCGGGGCATCAACGTCCTGCGCATCGGCAATCCCACGCGTGTCAACGATAAGATGCTCTCCTTCACCTATGAACGGCGCTTCGAGGCGCATCCCGACTACACCCTCTTGTGGAGCATCCGCAAGGCCATCCGCGACCTCCGGAGTCACCGCAAACGGGGAGATGAACGGTTCCACCAGAAACTGGAACGCCTCAAGGAACGCGCCACAGAACTGGAGGTCCGCATCAATGCCCAACTCTTCGGCGAAGCCCGCGTCATAGCCTGCACGCTCGTAGGCAGCAGCAACCGTCTGCTCGAAGGTCAGAAGTTCGGCACACTCTTCATCGACGAGGCGGCACAGGCGCTCGAAGCGGCTTGCTGGATTCCAATACGACGGGTTTCAAGGGTGATCTTTGCCGGTGACCATTGCCAACTGCCACCTACCATCAAGAGCTTTGCGGCCCTCAAAGCTGGCCTCGGCAAGACACTCATGGAACGGATTGTCGAAAATCACCCCGAAACGGTCACCTTGCTGAAGATGCAATACCGCATGAACGAGGAGATCATGCGGTTCTCATCCGACTGGTTCTATGGCAATCAGGTGGAGAGTGCCCCCGAGGTGAAATACCGCAGCATCCTCGACCTCGACATCCCCATGACATGGGTCGACACGTCGCAGTTCGCAGAGTACTCAGATAACACAGGGGATGCCGAGACACCGGCAAAACAACTCTTCCATGAGGAATTCGTCGGCGAGTCCTTCGGCCGCATCAACAAGGCTGAAGCCGAACTCACCCTCCTCGCCCTGGAGCAGTATTTCAAGAAGATTGGCAAGGAACGCATCCTCGAGGAACGACTCGATGTGGGCGTCATCTCTCCCTATCGGGCCCAGGTGCAATACCTGCGACGGCTGTTCAAGAAACGTGAGTTCTTCAAACCTTACCGACACCTGATCAGCGTGAACACCGTCGATGGCTTCCAAGGACAGGAACGCGACATCATCCTCATCTCCCTCGTCCGCGCCAACGAAGAAGGACAGATAGGCTTCTTGCGCGACTTGCGACGGATGAACGTGGCCATCACCCGCGCACGGATGAAACTGATCATCCTCGGCGATGCCTCGACCATGACACGACATCCCTTCTACAAAAAGCTCTACGAATACATCGACGCTCTATGAATTTTCTTAATATACACTCGGAAAAACGCAAAATAATTTGGTTTTTCTCTCGTTTTTACGTAACTTTGCACCAATGATTAAAATCAAACGCGTTGAAACGAAACGGGAACTGAAACAGTTTATCCAGTTCTACTACGACCTATACCGCGACAACAACTGTGTCGTGCCCTTCCTCTATGCCGACGAAATGGCAACCCTCCGACGGGATAAGAACCCCTCGTTTGAATGCTGCGAGGCAGAGTATTTCCTGACTTATAAAGACGGGAAAGTCGTCGGACGTGTGGCTGCTATCATCAACCGAAGGGCCAACGAACGCTGGAACCGTAAGGCCGTACGCTTCGGATGGCTCGACTTCATCGATGATAGGGAAGTGTCTGCCGCCTTGCTGAAAGCTGTCGAGGATTGGGGACGGACGAAAGGCATGACGGAGATTGCCGGACCACTGGGATTCATCGACACCGACCGAGAAGGCATGCTCATCGATGGCTTCGACCAACTCTCCACCATGTATATCAACTACAACTATCCGTACTACGCCCAACACATAGAACAGATGGATGGCTTTGAGAAAGACAACGACTATGTGGAGTGCAAGGTGAAAGTGCCGGAGGTGGTGCCGGAGAAGTTCGCAAAACTGACAGAAATGATCCGGAAACGCTACAACCTGCGGGTGCATAAGTTCACACGCCACGAACTGATTCAGGAGGGCTACGGCCAGAAAGTCTTCGACCTGCTGAATGCGACCTATAAAGACCTCTACGGCTTCAGCCAACTCTCACAGAAACAGATCGACAAACTGGTCAACGACTATATCAAAATCGCCGACCTCAATCTGGTGACTGCCATCATGGACGGCGACCAGATGGTGGGCTTCGGCATCACCTTCCCCTCGTTCTCTCGGGCACTGCAGAAAACCAACGACGGCCGGTTCCTGCCCTTCGGCTGGTGGCATCTGCTGAAGACCCTGAAATGGCATCAGACCGACACGGTCGACCTGCTGCTCATCGGCGTACTACCGGAATACCGCTCCAAAGGGGCCAATGCCCTGATCTTCGACGACCTCATCCGACAGTTCCAGACCTACGGCTTCAAATGGGCAGAGACTGGTCCTCAGATGGAGTCCAACGGGAGCGTCCTCTCACAATGGCAGTATCTGGAATCGACCATCCACCGCCGCCACCGCTGCTACAAGAAAGTAATCAATAAATAAAAAATGGAAATTATGGATATGACTTGGGAATTTATCTTGCGCATCTTCGTGGCTGCCCTGTTGGGCGGAGCCATCGGTCTGGAGCGTGAGTATCGGGCCAAGGAGGCTGGTATGCGTACCCACTTCCTCGTGGCCTTAGGGTCTGCATTGTTTATGATCGTCTCTGCCTACGGCTTCGAAGGTGCCATGCATACACCGGAACACCGTTGGGATGTGTCGCGTGTAGCTGCCCAGGTAGTGTCCGGCATCGGTTTCATCGGTGCAGGAACCATTATTTTCCACAAGAGCGAGAATGTGGTACGTGGACTGACCACCGCCGCCGGCCTTTGGGTCACGGCTGCCATCGGTCTTGCTTGCGGAGGGGGCTTGTACATCCTCGCGGCCGCATCAACCTTCCTCGTACTGGTAGGCCTGGAGGCCTTCAACTATTTCCTCAAGAAATTCGATAAGCATCGCACCACAAATTAGGTTATGAAAAAAATCTTATTGTCTTTATGGGCACTGCTGCTGACACTAGCAGTCAATGCCCAGATGACGAACCCTGTCCATTTCTCCTCACAACTCAAGACTGGTAAAGGGACAGAGGCGGAAATCATCTTCCACGCCACAATAGATAAGGGTTGGCACGTCTATTCCACCGACATCGGCGACAACGGCCCCATCGAGGCTTCCTTCAACGTGGTGAAGATGGAGGGCGCCGAACTGGTTGGCAAACTCACACCGAAGGGCAAGGTCATCACACAGATGGACAAGATGTTCAACATGGAACTGAAGTACTTCGAGAATGAGGCCACCTTCGTCCAGAAGATCCGCTTCACAAAACCCGAATACGACATCGACTGCTATCTCGAATACGGCACCTGCAGCGAAGAAAGCTGACTGACTCCCTCCGAAGCCGCCTTCAAACAGTCCGGCAAGAGCCCCGGGAATCAAGGGGACAGGTCGCGTGATTCGCTCGGCACGAGCAATCATGAACCTGTCCCCTTGATTCCCGCCGACGCCCCAACCCCTTCAGATACCACAGCGTCAGCCCATTCACCATCACCCCTGAACCCTGAACCATCAACCTCCCTCTGGTCTCCCGTCACCGCCGAACTCCATGCCTTCGGTACTGGCGAGGATCTGGCTCATCAGTCCTTGCTCTGGCTCTTGCTCATGGGCTTCGTGGGGGGCCTGCTGGCCGTCTGCATGCCCTGCATCTGGCCAATCATCCCCATGACCGTCAGCTTCTTCCTGAAGCGCGCGCAGAACGATAAACGGAAAGGCATCCGAGAGGCATTCACCTACGGCCTCTCCATCATCGTCATCTATCTGGGTTTAGGACTGCTCGTCACGGCGCTCTTCGGCTCCGACACCCTCAATGCCATGTCGACAAATGCGGTGTTCAACATCTTCATATTCCTCTTGCTGATCGTGTTCGCCCTCTCCTTCTTCGGATGGTTTGAAATCCGCCTGCCAAGCAGTTGGGCCAACGCCGTCGATACGAAGGCAACACAGACCAGTGGACTGATCTCTATCTTCCTCATGGCCTTCACCTTGGTATTGGTCTCCTTCTCCTGCACAGCCCCCATCATCGGCATGTTGCTCGTACAGACCACCACTTCCGGCAACTGGCTGGCTCCGGCTGTCGGCATGTTCGGCTTTGCCCTGGCCTTGGCCCTGCCCTTCACCCTCTTCGCCATGTTCCCCTCCTGGCTGAAGTCAACGCCGAAGTCGGGCGCCTGGATGAACACACTGAAGATTGTGCTCGGATTCATCGAACTGGCTTTCGCACTGAAATTCCTCTCCGTGGCCGACCTGGCCTACGGCTGGCATATCCTCGACCGCGAGGTGTTCCTCTCGCTCTGGATTGTTATCTTCGCCCTCTTAGGCGCGTACCTCTGCGGCTGGCTGAAGTTCCAAAGCGACGAGATGGGTGGCGAGTTGAACAAACCCATGCCCGTACTGTGCATCATGGGGGGACTGATGTCGCTGGCTTTCGCCGTCTATATGGTGCCCGGCCTCTGGGGTGCCCCCTGTAAGGCCGTCAGTGCCTTTGCCCCACCGATCAGCACACAGGACTTCAACCTCAACCCGACCATCGTCGAGGCTGAATACAAAGACTATGATGCTGGCATGGCCGCTGCCCGTGCACAGGGTAAACCGGTCTTCATCGACTTCACCGGCTTCGGCTGCGTAAACTGCCGTAAGATGGAAGCCGCAGTATGGACGGATGCACGTGTGGCCGACAAACTGAAAAACGACTACGTGCTGATTTCCCTCTATGTGGACGATAAGACACCCTTGCAGGAACCGATGATTGTCACCGACGAGCAAGGACAACAGAAGACGCTACGCACCGTAGGAGCCAAGTGGAGCTACCTCCAGAGCCATAAGTTCGGTGCCAATGCCCAACCCTTCTATGTCGTCCTCGATCCCGTCACCGGCAAACCTCTCACCGGCAGCTATGCCTTCAACGAAGACATCCCCGCCTATCTCGACTTCCTCAATCAAGGATTGAAGAACTACAAGAAATAAAAAGAAATCCCCGCTCGGCTGAGCGGGGATTTCTTTATCCAGTTTTTATTCCTTCCTCTGTCCGATCACAACCTTCGGATCTCCCGTCACAGCAGCATTGTTACCACCACCATAGACGTTACCGCGGATATCGGCACCAAGGACAGGTTTCTTGGGAACACCCTCAGAAGTTCTCAGCGACTCGAAGCCAACTTCGGCTGCTGTACCGATATTTACGTTGGGGTTACCTTTCACCTCGGCAGCGTTACCACCACCAAAGACGGTTCCAACAACACCCATCTTACCATCAGCCTTACGTTCATAGAGTGTAATCTTCGTTCCATCATCAAGGGTTCTGGTTTCGCCGGTATACTCCCTACCACCAGCAACCTCGTTTATGTTCACGATAGGATTACCAACCATCACGGCAGTTCTACCATAGCCACCACCGAAGATATTACCAATGCTCGTAAAAGCTTTGACATTGACCACAGGATTATGATGAGGGCCGCTCAAGATGCCTTCTGCTGCTTTTTCATCATCAGTCAGAGCATCATAATCAGATTTTTCTCTTGGAATCCACTTACCATTACTATCTTTCTCGTCTTTATAACCATAGATGGAGTAAGGCGCCTCATTACCACCACCATAGAGCTCACCAATGATGATAGGTGTAGAACAACCAGGATTCTCCTCGATGTTCAATTCAATGCCACCATTCAGCCTACCACCCGACTTATTACCGCCAAATACACGTTCGAACTTACCACTGGTCAGTGTCAGACTGACGTCACTACCCACGTCGGCATTCTCAGCACCGGCATAGATAGCACCAATCCAGTCATTAGGCATACAACCCAAAACAATCTCAGCTCCACCAAACATATCGGCCTGCTTACCACCGCCATAAATTTCCTGAATCTGCAAGTTATCACAACAGCCTTCACCAGTATGTTTCTCGTTCGTCACAGAAGCACCACCAAGGATATTACCCTGATTGTTACTACCACCATACACATTATGGATATAACCGCCAGAGAGGTTCGTCTTCGCTGTACCCATGGTCTTGTAATCTGCTTCATCGTAACCAACGTTAGCCGGACTAACTGTACCATTACCACCACCAAACACATTGTCAATAATGTAACAGCCATTAATCATCACCTCATTAGCAGGTGTAGCAGCAGCATTACCGCCACCAAACACATACTTGATACTGGTCTTTTCACAACCATCAATGATTACTTCCGCATATTCAGTTGTTGAGGTCGGTTTGTAGTCGGCATTATTACCGCCACCATAGACAGCACCCACATCATAGGTCGTTCTGTCAGCCAAAGCGACACTAGGATCCTTAGCACTGTCAACCGTCTGAAACACATGTACCTTGACATGGCCCTTAGGTGTACCATTCACGTTGTTAGCGCCGAAGATACGACCACCAGTAAGAATGCCATTAGTATCGAATGCGGGTATAAATTTCGTACCATCCAACGTCACCGTTGCATTACCTTTCACCTCGGCAGCAACATCGGCAGTTCCTCGGGCTCCACCATAGGCATCGTGTTGGATGGTTCCACCTGTCATATCAACAACAGTGTTACCACCCACATCAGCCAGATCACCGCCACCGTAAAGATCGTTACCAACGGTACCGCCCTGCATCTTCACCTCAGTGTCATGCTTCACAATACCGGCCTCACCACCACCGAAGACATTGCCCTTGACATCGGCATCAT
>JAEEGK010029081.1_pt1 | contig 11044 bp, 6 predicted proteins | sample 8958771 | NCBI WGS metagenome assembly JAEEGK01 (sample SAMN16246547, study PRJNA631951) | gut metagenome | biome: gut microbiome; feature: rumen; material: SC-attached | host: Bos | place: Iran: Karaj | collected 2018-10 | reverse complement strand
TTCGTTTTTTTTTTTTTTTTTTCGTTTCTCTCTTTTTTCTATTTCTTCTTTTTCTTTTTTTTTTTTTAATGTATCTTTGTGTTTGTTTTCTGCTGTGTTTTTTTTTTTTTTTATATATATTTCTTTTCTTATGTTATTATCTGTATCTATATAATTGATTTTTCTTATTTTATCTACTTTCCCTTCGCATTCATATTTTTTATTTCCTTTTTTTTTGCAATATATTCCTGTTTTTTTCTCAAAAAATTTAGGTTTTTCATTGTTTTCTATTTGACATTCTATTGTAAATGAAAATTTAATATTCATTTTCAACTCTTCTTCTGTAAAATAAAATGATTTTGGTTTTAATTCACATGTTTTAATGAATGAAAATAATGTAACCCACAAAAACAACAAAGCAAGTTTATTTCTAAAACATATGAATTTCCCTGCTTTCATGTTTATCTAATTATTTTATTAAAAAATCTTTTATATATCTAAAAAAAATTATTTAAAAAAAGTAATTGTCAATGATATAAATTTTTAATCACAATAATTCTTATTTAGGAAATAATTTATTAAGAATGTTTAAATGAAAATAAATAATGGATAATTATTTATAATAAGACATATAAACTTATTTTTTTATTTTATATTTGAAGTTAGATTTGTTTAATGATATATAATCATTTAAAATTAAAGAGTAGTATTTTTTATTTTAAAGTTTAATTTTATTGAGAAAGATTTTTACAATTATTATTTATTTAATTAAATAAATTAAATTTTTATGAATTTTATTTTTTATTTTATCCAAATATTTCAACATGATATTATAATAAGTAATATCATAACAAATAGAATATTTAGAAAAAGATTTAATCCAAATCCACATTTAACTGAAATAAATACATCGAATGTTTCAAAAAAAATACTGAATTGGTATTGGATAATAAAAATCTTACAAAAAAAAAGATTTTTGTAATAAAATACGAACAAAATAAAGGAGGAAATACCAAAGAGGAAATTGCTCTATTGAATGATATTTATATCGGGGAAAAAAAAATTTAATGAATTCACTGATGGAAATGGAGAAATAAAGATAAAGTCATATCATTTGAAAAGCTCAAATTATTGCTTTTTTATTGATTTTTTAAGTGAAATTAGTGGTAATGACACAAATAAAAAATTGAATGAGTTCGTTAAAAAATTAGTATTAATTCTTTTAAAGAAAAATTAAAAATAATTTTAAATAAAAATGTTAATCAAAAAGAAATAAATCATTCGAGTTTTAAAAAGAAAATAGCAAAAAGAATAAAAAAAGAAATTTAAAAGAAAAAAGTTAAACAAATCCTCAAAGCAAAAAAAAAATGAAATAAAATAAGAGGGAAAAAAGAAGGATATATTATTTCCAAAAATTCATTAATAATAGGAAAAATGGAAAATATATTATTACAGGAAATCATTCAAAAAATAATATTATAATAAAAACCAATAATGTTACTCTTTATTTTCAAGATGGAATATTCAATTTAAATAATTATCAACCAACAATATTTATTTTATTCAATGTTTGTAATAAAAAGATATATTTAAATAATACAACTTTATCAAATGGTAAAAATTTAAAATTATTAAATTAAGTAAAAGAACAAATTTAATCTTAAAAGCCAAATCTTCATTTAAAAGGAAAAATTATATTTTCAGGAGGTTATAAATAAAATTTAATAATTAATGGTTTATTAAAATAACTAAAAATAAAAACTATATTAAAGTGAAAGAAGATTTGATCGTTAATGGAGATTTTAGTTTTACATGAGAAGAAAAAAGAAATATTTTAAAAAAATTAATTCATTAATTTTTCTCCAGTGTTATATATTCCTCAACGAAATTATTTTGATATATTTAAAGTAAGAAAAATCAAAAATTCAACAAAAATGTTGAAAACAAAATAATAATGTAAAATTATAATTAAAGAAAACATTTTTTATATTTTAAAGAAAAATCATGTCTTAAAATAACATCTTGGAAACCAAGAATAAACGATGTTCATAGAACATTAGAAATTTTAATAAATAATTCAATTAGACCAAATAAAGTGATTTTTTGGCTACTGATGAATTAAGCACTTCCTGAAAATCTTTTAAATTTATTAAAAAATATTTATTTTTTGAAATATATTTGGTTAAAGAAAATACAAGTATTTTTAAAAAATTAATGCCATCATTACATAGATTTAAAGAAGATTTAATAATCACTGTCGATGATGATGTATTATATCCATAAGATATATGATTGAAAATGTTCTAATAGAATTTAAAAAAATAGAGAAAAAAATCCAATGTCTTTTGGATTCGATTTGCTTTTTGGAGTGGTCTTAAAATTTATTCACACTTTAGACCATGTAGGATAGATAAATATTAATTTTTCAATGAAAAATATATAAGAATACAACAGAAAACAGAGTTAGGAAATGTATTAAATGTTTATGATCTTTTTATATAAATATGCTATTTTATTGAATAAATGATGAATATAAGACTGGGAATTATTCAATTATTAAAATATATTTTAATTCTCCACAATTAAAATCCCTTTTTTCAGAAAATTATAAAAGAATTGGTAAAAGATTAAGAAAATATTTCATTCTTCAAAAGTATATTGAACAATCATATAATTCAAACATCATCAGATAATAATATTTATAAATAATTATTTATTATTTAAAAAAATTAAATAAAGAAAATTTAAAGATTTTATTTTCATATGTTAAAAAATGTTTTAAATTAAACGGTTTTATTGAATTTGATTATTTTGTAATACTGTTAGTGCTTTAAAAAAAGTTGCTTTGGTATTAGGAGAAAATATTACTGATATAAATAATCTTACATTATATTTTTTCATCTTCTAAATGTCTTTGAATTTTCGGTGTTTATTTTGTGATATATTTTTGGAAATTAATGTGTTTTCAATTCAGAAAATGATTTATTAATTTTCCATATTATCGATATTTTTTATATTTCTTTTTTCTATTTTTTTCACATAAAAAATTCGAGTGAATCCTTATAATAGGCTATTATTTAAAATATAAATATTTAATTATTTTTTATATAATTATAATATTTAATTTTAATTCACAAAATTGATTTGTTATTATAATATATTAATAATATATTTTTTTTCTTTCCATGTTTCTAATAAAAATTTATTTAAATCAAAATGTTTTTCTTTAATATTTTCATTAAAACATTTTCTTCCTTCTAAATAATTTCTTGGAATTAATATCAATAAATATTTTAACAATTGCTTTTTATCTCTTTTTGTTAATAAATATTTTAAAGTTTCTATTTCTTCTAAAACATTATCATTATTGAATAAACATAATATAAATTTTATTCCTTCTGATTGTTCTTGTTCTTTAATTGAATGACATAAAGTTGATGAAAATACTAAAATTAAAATATTATACATTCTTTACTTATCATGATTTACTGGAAGTTAATAAAAAATATTTTGATATAATAGTACTAATAATATATGAGAATTAAATCTTAAAATCAATTTAAAAGGATTTTTATTGATAAATGTATTATATAATATATATTTATTATACTGTTTAAAATAAATAATAAAAAAGAATATAAAAAAATGGAAGAAAAAGATAAAAAAGTATTAGAAGAAGATATAAAATTATCTAATCTTAATAATTATTTAGAAAAGATAAACCAAAAAATAATTAATTTACATAAAGAAGTTTCAAGAAAGGATGAAATTGAAAAAAAGAAACATAGTCAAAAAAATATTTCTATTAGAACTCAATTAGAAAATAAAAAAAGTTTAAAAAATAAAGATAATAAAGATGAGAAAAAAATATATGAAACAGAAAATTATAAAAATTTAAACAAAAATGAGGATGAAAATTTAGGAATAAAATTTTATAATGTTAACTCAGAAAAAGAAACTTATTCATATGTTAATAACAACAAAAAAATAAATCAATTACAAGAAAATAATTTTTTTTCAAATAAATCATTTATAGAAACTCATAATAAAAAATATAAAAAAATTAATATTCAAAGGTTTTCAAATTCATCATCAAGTCAAAAAAATTTAAATAAAAAAAAAATAGATAATTCATTTATACATGAAAAAAGAAAATTAGATACTTCTAAAAATGATTATAATAAAAAAAAAAATAGACAAATATTGAATAATAAAACAGACAATGAATTAAAAAATTCAAAAAAAAGTTTAAGTAAAAGTCCGTTTAAACAATATTCTTTTAAACCAAAAAGGAAAAAAGATATTAATATAAATATAAAAAACGAAGAACATATTAATAGAAATATTGAAAATGAGAGTAATAGAGATTTTTATGACAAAGAATCAATCAATAAAGACAAAAATTCCTTGAAATTATTTGACGACTCTTTTTCAAATAATAATGATGATTATAGAATATCAGATATGAAAAAAGATAATGATAAAAAAAAAATAATAATGCTTCCTAAAAATATTATTTCAAATAAAGGAAAAACAAAATATTCTAATATTTCTTCTGAAAAAAATAAAATTATTATGAAAGAAGAAAAACAATTTCAACTTTTAGATTTTTTTAATTTAATGTTATTATATAATGAATATTTAATATCAAAGATTAAATTAGAAAAGAATGAAAAAATAATAATGAGTCAATATTCTAGTTTTTTGATTGATAAAATATTAAATTTGAATGAAAATAAAAATGATGAAAATGATGAAAATGAAAAAGTTGATATTAAAATACATGATGATGATATTAAATGGAAAAGTGCAAAAATAATTCAAAGAAAATGGAGAAAAAATATTATTAAGCATAGTTTGAAAAAAAAAGCAAATTCAAATATTAATTATGAATTAAGAAAAATGATTTTAAATAATTTTGTTGAAAAAGAAAAAAATGATATAAAAAATATGATTAAAGATATAAATAATATTATGAGATCTTATTCTTTTTTACATCAAAAAGACTGTTTTTATAAAGAAATTATTAAATTAATTAAAGGAACATATGATGAAACACAAAAATTTAATTATTATAAGGATTATATAAATAAAATAATACTTATTGAAAATTTTGTATGATTAATAATATTAAAATTTAAAAATTATGTTTTTAAAAATAAAGTATATTTAATTATTAAAATTTTTGTAGATTAATTTAATTTATTTTTTATACAATTATGAATTAAAAAAATATTAAATATTTTTTTGATTAAACAAAATATAAATTTAAAATTTAATCAATTTATAAAAATGTTGTTGTGAATTGGAGGAACTAAAGATATAATATTTATTTTAGAATTATAAAAAGATTGATAATTAAAATAAAAATGAAATTAAGGTCATAGAATCAATTTGGATGATAAAGATGAAAATTTGATAATAAATGATAAATAAAAAGAAGAATCAAAGAAAAAAGTGTTATGATTAGGAAAATTAAACAATTTTTTTTATAACTATTATTAAATAATAAATTAATTAAAGTCATAGATATAAAATGTTATGAAATAAATTAAATATATGAAAAAAAGAGAGAAGTAATGATTCTAATTTAAGAAGAGTAAAATAGTTATAAGGAGAATAAAAAATTTGAACAGCAAATATTTTTGAAGAGAAGTTTTTAAGAAAAATATAACAAATATAATAAATATTCTTCAATATTATAATACTTATAATATTTTATTTTTATAATTTATATTTAATACATATTTAAAAAAATAGTCTATTTAATTCATAAATAAATAATATGGCTGATATAAAATATAAAAAATATATTTTAAAAGATGAATTAATTCTAAAATAAAAAAGGAAAAAAATTTTGTTTATTTTCATTAAATAAATAATAACTTTCTACAAGAAATAAAATTCTTATATTTTAATTTCTTAAAAGAAAAGTCAAAAATTATCAATTCAACAATATGTGAAGAATATTTATTTTATGAAAAAAAAATAAAAATATAATTTATTGCCAAAAAATAGGTGTAAAATGCAAATTTTATTTTTTTATTTTAATAAAATTATTATGGGGTTATTTTTAATTAATAATTTATAATTGATAATTTTATAAAATAAGAAAATAACCTAATAAAACAAAATCTCTTTAATAAATAAATAATAAATGTATAATAAATAATAATATGAAAGAAAGTAAAAGAGATTAAATATCAAATATAAATTAATTTAAAGTATCTTTATAATATTCTAATTTATTAATATTAAGTAATTTATAAAACTTATATGATTCATGAATAAAAAAGAGCTAATATTAATTATTACTTCATAGATAAACATATTAATATATAAAAATAAATATTTTTTAAATATTAATATTACAAATCAAAACAAATTAAACATTTAAATTTCATTATTATTATAATGGAAAATGAAAGAATATTAGTAACATATAAATCATGTTCAATTAAACAATCAGATATAGATACTTTATCAGATTATCAATATTTAAATGATTTAATAATATCATTTTATTATGAAATTTTAAATGAAAAATATGATAATAATGATATAATTCTTTTAGATCCTGCTGTATCAATGTCAATAATTTTTGATCAAGATTTAGAAGATATTAAATTATGTATTTTTGATCCTTTAAATATGTCAAATAAAAAATATATATTTGTTCCTATTAATGATAATACAAAAATATCATATCAAACAAGTGGAAGTCATTGGGCTTTAAATATAATTGATGTTCAAAATAATATTATTTATTATTTAGATTCTACTCAAAGTAATATTTCAAATGCTGAATACTCAGTTCGAAAATTTCAAAAATTATTTGGAAAAAAATTTCATTTTGTTTATGCTCTTGAAAATACTTATCAAAATAATTCTTCTGATTGTGGTATGTTTGTTTTAGGATTTACTGAAACATTGTTAAAATATTTAAAAGAAAAAAATTTCAACCCCAATTCTTTAAATAATATCAAATTTGATGATATTTTAAAAGAATCTGAAAGAGTTAAACAATGTAATATGTCAAGTTTTAGAAAAGAAATTAAAGATATTATATATAAATTAATAAAGAATAAAAAATAAATAATAATATTATTAATGTATTAAAAATGTTTTAAATGAGTGATTAAAAATAAATTGGTTAACATAATCTATAAAAGATGTTTTGTAAATTAATTAATTACAATTATTTTAAATATAGACTTTGAAAATATAATTATTATTTTGAATATTATTCATTTAAAAATATAATAGAAATATGTTTTATTATTTATCTGTTTTATGAAAAAATAATTCCAATATATGTCGCGATTCCATGTACCTTCCATATTTTCGATATATGGCATCAAATATCTTTGAATGCAAAAAACCTAGTTCATATCTTTAATAAATCAAATTTAATAATGTTGAATAAGATTATACAGATTCACTAAATGTATCAAAATAATAAATAATAAAATATTTACAAATAGAAATTCAATTTAATGTTAGAAATTAATGGATTTTCAGTAATAAATATAGAAATAATACATTAATTTAATAAGAAAAATTAAAGAACAATTAAAAATTATAAAAAGTATTCCTTTAATTTTGAGAAATATGAAAACAATTGTTTCTATAAGAAACAGTTTAAAAGTTTAAATATTTAGATTAATTAAATAATATGTTTATAAAGAAAATAATTTGAAAAAATAAAAAGAAGATAAATCAATTTCAAATTTATTATTATTATTATACAGAGTAAATCATTCTGATTGAAAATCTCAAAAGGAATTTTGAATAAATTAAAATATTTTTTAAAGATATAAATTCAATTCATAGGAATTAAAAGTATTCAAAATAATATAAAAAATAATATATTAAAAAATGACAAATAACTCTTAATACCTTAAAAATATAAATTATTACGTTAACAGCTTTAACAAATAAGGAAATTATTAATTAAAGAAAGAGATAGAATCAAAGAGAGAGAATATATTAATAAATAAAATTAATTTAATTATAGGAACAATAAATAATAAATAAATTTGTATGAAAGTTAAGAAGAAAATGAATATTAGTTTATAAAAGGAAAAGATGAATACTGAAATTCAAAAAGAAATGAATTTTTATAAAAGTACTGATGTTAATATATTATAAAGGAGTAATTTTGAATATTTTTTTTGAAAGAGAAAAAGAGTTCAATTCCTTCTAAAAATATTTATTTGTTAAATTGAATATTTTTTATAATATTATTTACTAGATTAAGAGTAAAATATTATATAAATGAATTAGATAATTTAGATTTAGATTTTTACTATACAGAAAAACTTTAATGAATTTAGAATTCAAAATATTATTTTATTATACTAATAAATAAGTTAAATATAATAATTGTATATTTATTAATAAACAACAATATGAGTAAAAAATATTATGAAAAATAAAGAAGAAATAATAAAATAAAACCAGAAAATAATTACAAGCATTTAATTATTATAATTCTTATTTAAGAAATAATTGAGAAATGAATTAATGAAAATTCATCATGGGACAATTATTTATTATAAAATATATAAACTTCTTTATTTTATATTTGAAGGTAGATTATTTGTTTTATAATTTTAGAATAAAAAATGATATTTTCAAGTAAATTGAAATTAAAAAAATTTTAATAATTTTACACTTATTATTTTAATTTAAATTAAACACAATTAATTGTAAAAAAAATAAATTAAAAAATAAATTTGATTTATTTTTTGAAAAATAAGATTTCACTTTATAATAAAGTTTGTTCTTCTAAAAATAACAAATTTTTATTAAAAATATTTTACAAATTACAATTTGAAAAATCATTTATTTTTTATAAGGTTACAATATTTTTAAAATAATAAAAACAAATATTAATAGAATAAAATAATAATATGTCAGAAATTCCAGAAACAAAAAACAAGAAAAAAAATTTGTTTCTAGATTCAAAAATCTCTTCATTGGAAAATTTGGAATTATTATTTCAAAAAAATCTGTTTAAAAAAGAGAAATTAAATTATGAAACTTTATCAGATTATTTAACTTCAAATTATCCATATTTTCAATATATCAAAAATTCAGGAGGAAATGAAAAATTAAATCAATTGATTGAGGTAATAAATTTTGAAGTATATGAAAAAAACCAAACAATAATAAATTATGGAGATGAATGTAATAAATTTTTTATATTATTAAATGGTTTGATTGGAATATATAAACCAAAACCTAAAATTGTTTATATTACATTAAGAGAATATATTGAATATTTATCAAAAGTTAAATCACTTGAAAAAAATAATTCCAAAGTAGAAAGAATAATGAGTCAAAATTCAGAAATTGATAATTTTGAAATTAAAAAAAGAAATTTTGATTATAGAGATTATCAAGAAAAAAGAAAATTAAAAATTACTTTGGAAGAAGATTTTAAAATAGGAGATTTTGAATCAAATTTTACTTTTGGTGAAATAAGTATAATTAAAAAAGAACCCATAGATCAAACTATAATTGCTTTAAAAAAAACAATAATACTTACAATAGATAAAATAGATTATAATAGATTATTAAGAGATATTGAGGAAAATAGAATTAGTGAAAAAGTAAATAAATTTAAAAAAAAATTTCCTTTTTTTTCTTTTTGGCCACGTTATAGATGTTTAAAACTTTTTAATTCTTTTCAAAAAAAAATATTATTGAAAAATGAATATTTATTTAGACAAAATTCAAAACCAGATGGAATTTTTCTAATCAAAAAAGGAAAATTTGAAATTTCAACTTTTATTAATTTTTCTTGGTTGGAAAGTTTTATAGAGTATATTTATAATTCTAATTATTCAATTATAAATGATTTACTAAAATTAAAATATATTCCTCCTAATATGATGAAAAAATATATTAATGATAACATTAAAAAAAATGAAAAATTCACTTTTAATATAACAAACCAAATAAAAAATAAAACTATTGAATATGATGATATTAATGACATTTATGATTGTAATAATTTAGAAAAATATTCATTTAAATTTATTATTAAAACAATTAATTCTCCTGAATTAATTGGTTATGAAGAATGTTTAGATTTTAAACAAAGATTTTATTCTGTTAAATGTATATCTGAAACAGCAGAATTTTATAAAATTTCAATTGATGATTTTTTTCAAATATTACCTACTGAACAAAAAAGTGAATTCTTTCTTCAAGAAAATTTATTTGAAAAAAAAATGTATTTAATTTCACAAATTAAAAATAATATTTTAAAAAAATTAAATTATATTGATCAAGAAAAAAGAGAGAATATTATGAAATTAATTCAAAATGAAAAATCTGTGAAACCAATTAAACAAATTAAGTTTAAAAAATTAAAGAATAATTTAAATAAAAGTGAATCTCATAAATTTTCTAAATTAAATAAATTACCTAATCTTAAAGGAACTTTTGAGAAAAATAAAAAGTTTAGTGTGAAAACAAACTTGAGTTTTCATGAAAAAAAAAAAAACTTTCTCCCAAAAACAAAAATTCAAAATTTATTTAGTGATAATTTTAATATAAAAAGGAAATTACATAGGAATAATTCTCAGAATATAAATTTAAATTTGTCAAAAAATATTTTTTTAAAAAGTTCTTTCCCTTGTAATAAAAATATAAAACAATTTCTTTTAGATTTAAAATGCCATAATATTCTTTTAAACAAAAACAATCATTTAATGAATAATAATATTTTTAATTTTGATTCAGGAAAAAAAGTTTCTGATAACAATTTGAAATTCAATATTTTTTCATATAAATAATTAAAAAGTTATTTAATATATATATTTATTGAAAATAAATTTTTATAAATAAAAATATTTTAATTTGAAAATTCATATAAAAATTTTTATGAATTATTTATTTCATTTATTATGACTCAATTTTTATAATAGTAAAAGATATTTGATATTTATTTTTTTATTTAAATTTTGAAATTGAATGTTAAATTTCAAAAATTATAAATTGGGGATTGGGGATTGGGCCCAATCCCCAATCCCCAAGTCAAAAAAATAATATG
>JAEEGK010029078.1_pt1 | contig 11044 bp, 5 predicted proteins | sample 8958771 | NCBI WGS metagenome assembly JAEEGK01 (sample SAMN16246547, study PRJNA631951) | gut metagenome | biome: gut microbiome; feature: rumen; material: SC-attached | host: Bos | place: Iran: Karaj | collected 2018-10 | reverse complement strand
AACTCCTCAAAGTTCTGCATACAGAAACGCCTCGCAAGCATCAACCTTGCGAGGCGTTTATCAATACCGATCCCGGCACCAGGCCGGGATGACAGCATCAGAAAAAAATCACTGCCTACTGTCTACTACTAGATCAAGCCTTCAAAGAAGTTGTTGCCCCAATGAGACTCCGTATTTGGCTACCGCAGCAAAGAACATACGAAGCCAAATACTCTGCGCTTCTACGGCTCGTTAATACGAGCCGCATCCGCTTGGCGCAAGGGCAACTTGTTACCTTAGTTCGGCTATAAGTGAGAAGTCCTTGAGACGACTCACTTTTTTTATCCCTTATTTGGAATGACGTTCTCGTTTCTCGTGATTATAGATAAAAGGCTGCGCCGCTGCTCTAACAAAGGGTTCAGCTAACTTTGCGTTTTTCGTTAGATAGCAATCCTCGTCTCCATTCCGACACTTATCCCTCTCTATCCCATCTTTTACTTTATCATAATTGAAATTTTCATTAAGGCAGCCATTACCCATATCCATACAACTAGGCAATTTCGCTGCCGTGTAAAAAACAGAATCAGGAATAGACGAACCAGAAAGCGAATCCGGATTTAGGACCCAAATTTTTTCATTACGTTGGAAATCAGTAGGGGCATCGGAAATAAGCTGAGCCACCGCTACAGAACTGTAGTTTGCCACAAAGAAAACTGCGATGTGCAACGGATTCGTAAACATACTATTAATATACGCAATTTCACCGCAAAAAGACATCCCGCCGGTTGTTCCGACGGGATGTTTTTTAAAAGGTGATCCCGCAACAAGCGCGGGATGACAAAACGGATTAGATCAAGCCTTCAAAGAAATTATTCCCCTTATCGTCAACCAAGATAAAGGCCGGGAAGTCCTTAATCGTGATCTTGCGGATGGCTTCCATGCCGAGTTCCGGGAAGGCCACGATGTCGTTGCTGAGGATGTTCTGTTCAGCAAGGATGGCTGCCGGACCGCCGATAGAGCCGAGGAAGAATCCACCATACTTCTTGCAAGCGTCGGTGACATCCTGGCTGCGGTTGCCCTTCGCGACCATGATCATCGAAGCACCCTTGCTCTGGAAGCGCATCACGTACGGGTCCATGCGGTTAGCCGTCGTCGGGCCGAAGCTACCCGTGGGCATGCCAGCCGGAGTCTTTGCCGGACCGGCGTAGTAAATCGGGTGGTCAGAAACAACCTTGAGCACGGTCTTTTCTTCGTCGGTGAGTTCTTCGCCGCGTTCCTGCTTGTCGAAGATTTCAGCGATCTTGGCGTGGGCCATGTCGCGGGCCACGATCATCGTGCCCTTAAGGCTGAGGCGAGTCTTCACCGGATACTTGGTGAGGTCAGCGAGCACATCCTTCATCGGACGGTCGAGGTCAATTTCAACAGCCGGAGCGAGGTTCACGGCATTGCCGGACGGAATGTAGTTTTCCGGATGGTGTTCCATCTTTTCGAGCCAGAGGCCGTTTTCGTCAATCTTAGCCTTGATGTTGCGGTCAGCAGAGCAGCTCACACCGATAGAAACCGGGCAGCTTGCTGCATGACGCGGAGCGCGGATCACGCGAACGTCGTGCACGAGGTACTTGCCGCCGAACTGGGCGCCAATGCCCGTCTTCTGGCAGATATGCAGAACCTTTTCTTCCATTTCGAGGTCGCGGAAAATACGGCCGCCTTCGGAACCGCTCGTCGGAATATCGTCGAGGTAACCGCAGCTAGCGAGCTTCACCATGTGCGTGTTCATTTCGGCAGAGGTACCGCCAATCACGATAGCGAGGTGGTACGGAGGGCAAGCGGCTGTACCGAGCGTCTTTACCTTTTCGGCGAGGAACTTTTCCAAGGACTTCGGGTTGAGGAGCGCCTTGGTCATCGGCCAGTAATAAGTCTTGTTGGCAGAGCCACCGCCCTTGGCCACGAACAAGAACTTCATTTCGGCACCTTCTTCGGCGTGGATATCAATCTGAGCCGGGAGGTTGCAACCGGTGTTCTTTTCTTCGTACATCGTCAAGGGAGCAATCTGGCTGTAGCGAAGGTTCTTGGTGGTGTAAGCGTTGTAGACGCCTTCAGAAATTGCTTCGGCGTCATCAAAGCCCGTCCAGACCTGCTGGCCCTTATGGGCAACGCAAATAGCCGTACCGGTGTCCTGGCAGAACGGGAGGATGCCCTTAGCGGCAACGCATGCGTTCTTGAGCATGGTGAGGGCGACAAACTTGTCGTTATCCGAAGCTTCCGGGTCCTGGAGAATCTTGGCGACCTTGGCCGTGTGGGCCGGACGGAGGCAGAATTCAACTTCTTCGAATGCAGCCTGGGAAATTTTCGTCAATGCTTCCTTAGAAACTTTGAGAATCTTCTTGCCTTCGAATTCGGCGACGGAAACGCCTTCCTTGCCGAGACTTACGTATTCGGTTGTATCTTCACCGTGCTGGACGGTAGCTTCGTATTTGAATGCCATAGTAGTAATTAGGTTTGAGGTTAATGATTAGTGGTTGGTGGCTGGTGGTTAGGAACGAAAATTTCATTATCCTGTTTACTAACCACTGTTTACCAATCACTTTCTTCGTCAAATAGAATTTAAAAACTTTCTGGTTGATGGTTATTGTCAATAGTCTTTAGTTATTGGTTATTGGTCAATAGTCTTTGGTCATTAGTTGATGGTCACTGTTCACGACTCATAGCTCATGGCCCACAGCTCACGACTCACCGTCAAACCCCATTTTTTGCTCTTTTTTTACTTTCAATATGACCAAAATCACACAAGAAGTGTTATTTTTGATATCGAAACAAAAACTTCATAAGAGGATTGAATAATGAAAAAGATTTTGCTCGCCACGATGATTTCGGCAGCACTTGTTTTTGCAGCTCCGGCAGCAAAGAAAGTCACGAAAACCGCTACTACGGCAAAAAAAGCCACTACTACTAAGGTAGAAGAAGCTCCGGCCGCCGCCGCACAGGCAGCACAGCCCGCTGCAGAAACCGTTCAGGCCGCTCCGGCTGCAGAAGTCGCTCCGGCACCCGCAGCTGAAGCCGCTCAAGCAGCACCTGCTGCAGAAGCAGCCCCGGTTCAGGCTGTAGCACCGGCTCCAGCAGCAGAAGCTGCACCGGCAGCTCCGGCTGAAGCTCAAGCCTCTGCCGCAGAAGCCGCCGCACAGCCCGCAGCTGAAGCCGCTCCGGCAACAGCAGAAGCTCAGGCTCCTGTAGCAGACTCCACGCAAGCCGCCGCTCCGGCAGCAGAAGCCACCGAAGTTCTCGAAGCTAAGGCCGAAGAAGCACCGGTAGATAGCGCCGCTCTCGCCAAGGCCGAAGAAGAAAAGAAGGCCGCCGAAGCTGAAGCTCAGGCAAAGGCTGAAGAAGAACAGAAGAAAGTCGAAGACGAAACCAGCGGTACAGCCAAGTCCTCCATCATGGACAATCCGTGGGAATTTATCGCAGTTTCCGCAGCATTCATTGCCTCCGTTCTCGTCATCATCTTTACTGGAGACGACTAATAAGCGCTTTATCGAAACGCTTTACAGCATTTTTAAAGGCCGTCCATGCGACGGTCTTTTTTTGTGCAGCGCCCATAGTTCAAACAAAACAACATCAAACAATTTCACTGCGAATATCCTTGTTCACTTTAATTTCCTTATCCATTTTACATACTAAAAGCTCTTTTAGGGCATTTTAATATGTAATTAGCCGCTCATTATTTTGTACATTACATATTAAAAAGACATCTTATGAAATTTAGTATGTAATTTTCACCTAAAAAAGGGGACTTGGGGGATCATTTTGCAATAAAACTGCTTAAAACAAGCGAATTTATCATTTTTTAGACGTTTTTTCATCCATTTTTACATACTAAAACATCAAAAATCTGATTTAGTATGTATTACAACAAAGTATCTTATTTTTTCACACGCATAGCCACCCCCAAAAAAATTTTGCAAAACTTGGGAACGGCTAGAGAACAGAAAAAATTTTATTCTAATAAATCGTCCTCTAAATAATTTATTTTCATTTTTATAGAATACAAATAAATACAGATGTAGCGGCAAAACTTGTTTTTGCCCGTTTACGAGTGTTAGGGAGGAAAAGTGTATATTAAAAAATATCTGCTGATATTGTGCACTATCATAAGCTTAGCGGCAGCGCAACAGGAGCAACCTACTCCTTACGATTTGATTAGGCCGACGTTCCCATTGACGTGGGATACGACCGTATTCAATTTTTTTGACACTTCAGTCACCAAAAAAAAGAACATGCTGCCAGCCAGCAAGACGACTCCTTTTTACGCCCCGAACGCATTTATCGTCGATACGCTGAACCAAGCTTATTTAGATGCCATAAATTACCGCATGTCGCCAATCCGCGTGAATCAGGCTGGGTATCTGGAAAGCGACAAGGAACGCCAATTCTATTTCATCGGGAACGCAACGAATTTTGAAATCGTCGATGTCAATGGAAAATCCTTTGCCCCAGCCATAACAGGTACGCTTACGCCTTCTGGCCGCACGACATCCTCTGACTGGACTATTATCGCGGGCACAAACGCCGCCACGAATGACCAAAAACGCTATCGAGTCGATATCACTGGCCAATCCGGTAAAATCATGATAGGCAACATTCCGCAAGGAGTCCCCACAGAAACGCGCCTCCGCATCAAAGTCGGCAACGAGATTTCCAGCACCTTCATTGTTTCAGATAAAATATACACCATGGTAAAAGATGCGGCGATCAAGTTCTACGGAATCAACCGCAGCGGATATGGCGATTCGTGGTTCCATCCGGCAAGCCACACGAAAGATGGCGCCGGCGGAGTCGCAGTATCAGATAAAGTAGAAATTCGCAACCATTACGACGCTTCACTCGCAGGGACGCTTCAAGGCGGTTACTACGACTGTGGCGACCACCTGAAAGAATCGCAAACCCAAATGTACGCATTCATGGCAGTGGCAATCATGTCCGCCATAAACCCCGATGCAGACGTGGACCATTACAAATTCAATCACGGAGCGGGCGGCTACGACGGCATTCCTGATATGCTTCGCGAAGCAAAGCACGGAGCCGATTTCATTCTTCGCTCTTTCATCCGCGCCAAAGGCGTTATCGACGACATGGCCCTTTCAGTCGGAACAAAAGAATCAGACCATGGCTGGTGGGGCCGCCCGGAAAATCAAGACGACCTCCCTATAGACGGCTCCCCCTCAGCGACAGACCGCGGCGGGCCTGCCTCTAGAATGGTCCGCTTAGGAGAAATCGGTTCGAACATCGGTGGCGAAACAGCGGCAGGTCTCGCCGTTCTTAGCAAGAGGTACAAAGAATTAGGCCCCGAATTCTATGGCTTTGCAGACAGCTGCTTGATGGTCGCCGAAAAAATGTACGACATGGCTAAAGCGCTTGCCCAAGGCAAAACGACTTACGATGGCGGAAAAACAATCAAGAACAACACCATTGCAGCAGCTTGGTCCAGTCAAGCGTACAACGGCAACAACGAATTTTACGACGAATTAGCGCTAGCCTCTGTAGCGCTCCTCTATGCGACAGGCAAAAAGCAATACGCCGACGATATGATCCGTACCAGAAATTTAGTAACGGCAAACGTAAAAATCGGCGAAAAAGGACAGACAGCCCCTCCGCAGGAATACATGGAAAACTGCGCCGGATGCTTTCAAGGCGGCTGGTTCGTCACCAACGACAAAGGCTTTTTGAAAAACGTAAAGACGACAAGTTGGGCGAACAACTACACATTTGCACTTTACGCTTTATATAAACTCATTCTTGCAGACAAGAGCAAAGCAATCGACCAATACGGCTTGACAGAAGAAGAATGGTTAAACGCCATAGAAGACTGTATTGCAAACCTGATTTACAACGTCAGCGACATGTCGGAAGGAAGCGGTAGCGCCTCCATCGAACTGCCGTCCGGCAGTATTATATGGAAACCGACTACCGTCAGGTATGACGCCGACTGGTACAACATGGGTTCCCCTCAAGGCGAATGGATTTACAACCGCTATCAGGTCGGCAATATTTTTGATGTATTGACGTATGTCGATGTCGCGAAAAGCATCGAAGCGCAAGGCATTTCGCTCCCAATCATGGGCACTCCGAATTGGAAAACAGACGAAATGTACCAGCTAGCCATAAACCAGATGAACTACATGCTAGGCGTAAACCCGTGGGATATTTCATTTATCTATGGCGTAGGCGACAAGAACGACGCCCACCCGCACCACCGTGCAGCAAACCCCGAAGGCACGAACGTCGCTGGCAGCCCCTATCCGTACAAAGTCCCCGCAGGTGCATTCCTTGGCGGAATAAAGCCCGGTATGAACAACTCCATGGTTCCCAAATCAATAAGCTGGGAAGATTACGAAAAATCCGAAGTCTGCATTGACGCATCAGCATCGTTCATCAGCACCGCGAGCATTCTCGCGCACAAATTCGATAGAACTATCGCTCCGGAAATCAGCGTGGAAATCCGCCACAAAAGCGCGGACTCGGCCATCGTAACCGTCAACCTCACCCAGCGCGGTTCAGCGGTCGTCCATTTCGGCACCACCGAAGGCGTGTACAACATGACAGCAACAGATAGCGCTCTTGGAATACAACACGATATCGTCCTCCGAGACCTCACTCCGGGTACAACCTATTATTTCTACGTTACAGGCGCCAATGTTTACAAGCCAGAAAACGAAACGACCAAGTTCAGGATCGATAGCACTCAAACCCCTTACTTTTTCACGACGCACAGCTCCGTCGAAAATGCAGAAATCGCAAACGTGACCGTCTGCAACGTTTCTGCCGACAGTGCCGAAATCATGTGGTACACCCCGAACGGTGAATACGAATCCAAAATCGACTGGGATACCATACCGCACTCCACCGCGGCTGAATTTGCACACAATACCGGCAACGGAAACGCCGATATTTCCGGCATTCCGACCCAATTCCATTACGTAAGAATTGGCGGACTCCAAGAAAAGACAACGTACTATTTCATGGTCGAAAGTAACGGCACACAAACTACAGTCGATGACAACAACAACCGTCTCAAGTTCACGACACCTGTAACGTGGTACAACTTTAGCGTAAAAACATATCAGTACAACTGGGCCGATATGTCCATGCTAAACATCAACATTTTCAACAACGAAGGGCGACCATTCGACAGCCTGACCATCCGCCTCTACATGCGCGGAACCGACGAAATTGACACCGATATCGGCATGGGCACGGACATCTGCAACGCATACGACGAATCCGGCTTCAGTGGCGAATGTACAGAGGCAACGAAACAAGAACTGGAAAGAAACCTCCGCGACGCCCACCCCATCAAAATCGAAGACACCTACGACGAAGCGACGGGAACATGGCAATGGTACTTCCCGCTAAACCTCGGTTCTACAGTCATCAAGAGTTCAAGCCGCCTGCGCTTTGACGTGAGATTCGATCACCGCAGTCCATACCCTCCATACAAGGACTTGATGAACGAAGCGCCAAAGAAAAAACTTTATTGCAAAGATGGCAACAAATGGTATTCTCCTACCAATATCGAGGGAGCAACCTCATTGGCTGAAAATCCGGGCGACTGGAGCTGGATGCCGCATTCCCGAGCAAACGGCGAAGAACTGGATTACCCGGGCATGCCATGCATCAACAAAGATGACGGGGACACCGACTTCAACGCAGCTCCGGTGAATCCTTACGTATCCGTTTACCGCAAGGACCAATTCATCTGGGGATACAGCCCGTCTAAAAAAGAAATGGAAACGAAGAGAGCGAACTACAAAATCAACATGGTTCTCGATTCCCCGTTCAACGTCTCCAACGGTTCGCATATCGATATCGACCAAAATAACAGCACCGTCCGCATCACCGGCAAGGCCCACATTAGCGAAGGCGGATTCATCACGAAAATCTGGGCGAACGGCGTGAAAATCAGCGGCATGGCGTTCTTTGAAGGTCTCGACAAGTGGATTTTGAACGAAGCCGGAACTGAAATTATCGCCAAGTACGATATCCCGACAGACATGTGGAATCTCAATATTCCGGTCAAGATGAGCGTCGGCTCCAAGAAAGTGGATCTCACGGTATTCGCAGGACCGAATCCCACCTGCGAAACGTGCGTTGAAAATGGCGGATGCGCATTCGAGAACAGGACATACTATGTGAACTTTTCAAAGGGAACTGCCACAGAATCCCAGCTTGTCATCAAGGATTCTAACGGCAAGCCGATTGTAAGCCCCGCCAATCCGGAAGGTACTGCATTCTTTATTGACTTGATGGACAAGGACAAAGTTGACGGCAAAACGAAAACTCAAAGTTTAGATATCCTCATTACAAACAACAGAAAAAACGATGAACTTAAAGTCTCCTTGACGGCAGACCCGGCAAATCCCGGCCACTTCATCGGGGGCCCGATTACGGCAATAAACCACAGCAAAGAATCGAGAAACCAGACTTCCGAAATATCGTTCTTTGCAGGCGATACCATCCAAATCGTCTATACCGACCCGGATGACGAAGACGATGTTTCTAAATCGAGCTTCTATGCAGAATCCAAGACGCCTTCGCCGCAAAGCGCACTTGCCGAAGACACCAACTGCGACAACAAGGCCGACCAGCTGAAAATTATTTTCTCGAACAAATTTACTGACGGAATTACACTCGACAGCATCCGGTTCTTTATCGAAGGCATGGCCGATTCCGTCAAAGTTCCGCTTGCCGCCTCCGCATACGCCGACAAGAACGAAATCATCATCCCGCTTGATACGAGCCTCATTCCCAAGAATCCAAGCCCGTCAGGAAAGATTACGACTTACGTGACCGACCAAGGCGCCATAAACACGGAAGCGGCGAAAGTCACCGACGGAATCCGCCCGACACTCGAAAGCGTCTCGATTCTCGAAAAGGCCGACGACAATAGCGATTTCGATACCGTGATGATAGCCTTCTCGGAACCCGTCATCCTTTCGTCCGAAAGCGAATGGCCGCTTGCCATTGCAGGCACAGCGGGAGTCCCGGCCGTTATCGGAAAAGCGACAACATCCAACAACGGCAAGAGCTGGCAATTTATCATCAGCGGTAACACAAACAATACACTTGTCCCGATTGGCGCTCAGGCAAGCATTAAAACAACCAGCGGCTTTACCGTCACCGACCAAAACTTCAACGGAATTGATGCCAGCTGCAAGCCCTCTGTACCCGTAACGCTCATTTCGCGCCCCGTACCGATTTACCATGCCGATATGGTGGACTTGCAGGGCGACGGCATTCCCGACATCGTCTATATCATGTTCGAACGCAAGCTCAAACCCAAGGATATTTTCGACAGCATTGCCGTAAACTGGGGTAACCCAGGCATTACGCGCACATTCGTTACCACTGCAGATACCACCGGTGGCTCAATCAAGCCCAAGGAAAATTACTGGACCATCCGCGATTCCGTTTCGACACCGTTCAAGGTCATGATAGATTCCATGCATTCGAAGGATTCAGTCAACACCTACAGCATTATCGAAATCAACATTCCTGAACGACTCGCGTATCCGTACGGTTCCACAAGCGGCGAAAAAGACGGAAACGGCACCGTAACTCCGCTTAAAGGCAACGCAAACGGATTCTTTGAATCGACTTACACGCTGTACGACAAATGCCCACCGGTTATCGCAAACGCTCGCATTATCAAAAACATCCTGACCGTCAACGTATCCGAACCGGTCTCCATTGCTGAACCGAGCAACCGCTATATCCAACGCGAACGCGACGAATACATCCCGCCCGAAAAACCACAAGGGTCAGGAAAATCGTACCTCTTTACCTATAACGAAAAAGAAAACGTGATTCACGCAGGCGACCGCATCCGTCTTGTTCCGCAAGAACTCGGAGGCGCTTACATAGACAAGAACGGCAACGTTCCGACTCCAAAGAACCCCTACGTCCGCATCACCGGAGACGACAACATCCGCTTTACGGTAACGCTCACGGAACCAGTCGCGACTCCGAAAGTTACGGCTTACATGGGCCGCCCGGAAACAGTGGCTAAAGACGCTTTCGTCACAAGCGCAGTTTTCAACGGCAAAAACAACTTCATCGGCAAAGACGGCTCATCCCTCGGCCAGGCAGATACGGCTACGTACTTCGGCTCGGGTCCGAAATTCGACATCGAAGTGACAATGTCCTCGGCGAACTTCACGACGCATGACGGTCGATTCATGTACGATTACCGCCTGAATATTATCATGGACCTCTACGACAACCTGGGGCAATACGTCAACACATACACGCTCGACATTCCAAAGGAAAACTTCGCTTCCATCCGAAACTTCGTGGGAAATGGGCTCCTCCGGCTGAACTTGGAATGGGCAGCGAAGGACAACGAAGCCCCTGTATCAAAACAAGGCAACAAGATTGGAACCGGCGCCTACATCGCCAAATTTGACTTCACGGCGGAAACCTTCTGCGCGACGACTTTCGACGAAACGAGCAACGATTACAAGGCAAAATGTGACGAAATCGGCCATAAAGTCGAACGCTCAACGGACAACAAGACAAAGACTCTCGGTTTCAAGAGGAATAAATAATGAAATCCTCGACCAAGTCGAGGAAGACAACGGATTTTTCGTCAAGAATAAAACCAGCAATTTTGTAAACAAAAATTTTCCTTAAAAGCTTTTATTTCTCGTGTATTGTAAATTTTTTTCCATATATATAATACACGGTAAGAAATAATCACAAAAATAGAGCATAATTTGAGAACAAAAAAAGCATTTATTCCAAAACATTTTTAGAGAAATAATCTATTTTAGATTTTGAAAGTATAATTAGAGGGCAAGACATGTTTTGCCCGATTTTTACATATATAAAGGAGACACCGTGTCTATTAAGAAGTATCTGTTTGCATTGTGCGCTGCTGTCGGATTCACGTCAGCGCAGCAGGAACAACCGACTCCTTATGACTTGATCCGACCGACATACCCACTCACCTGGGATTCTACCGTATTCAAACATTTTGACACTTCGGTCACCAAGAAAAAGAATATGTTGCCGA
>JAEEGK010029075.1_pt1 | contig 11045 bp, 6 predicted proteins | sample 8958771 | NCBI WGS metagenome assembly JAEEGK01 (sample SAMN16246547, study PRJNA631951) | gut metagenome | biome: gut microbiome; feature: rumen; material: SC-attached | host: Bos | place: Iran: Karaj | collected 2018-10 | reverse complement strand
GTTTGATGGTTGGTTGGCTGATACCAAACCAATAGTAGAAGTTATTGAGGATTTCTTTGTGAGTTTAGTTCCTGAAGGAGATTCGGTTTTATCAAAGATATTACATATTCTCTTCATGGGTGGGCTTCAATCCACACCAGGACAATGGACTGTTAGTGGTATCTTGAGTCTTGTAATGGCGGTCTATTCCTTGACTATGCCGCGGATGCCTGTTAAGAAGGGTGAGCACAAGTCAATGGTAGAGACCTTGGGATTGAATGCTTTCAAACTATTCCTTAATCCGCGTATAGCAATGTTCTTCGCCTTCGCTATGCTTCTGGGTTTCTGCTTACAGATCTCTAACGGCTATGCCAATCCCTTCATTACGAGTTTTGGTGGTATTCCACAATATGTCGATACGTTTGCTGTCAAGCATGCCAACATCCTTATTTCCCTTTCTCAGGTAAGTGAAACGCTTTGTATTCTGCTTATTCCATACTTCCTTTCTCGATTTGGCATTAAGAAGGTGGTACTCATCGCTTTGATGGGATGGGTTTTACGTTTTGCATTCTTCGGATTAGGTAATCCTGGTGGTGGAGTTTGGCTCTTCCTGCTTTCGATGATTGTCTATGGCGTTGCCTTTGACTTCTTCAATATATCAGGCTCGCTGTTTATCAATCAGGAGACAGACGAGAGTATCCGCAGCAGCGCACAAGGTTTGTTTATGATGATGACCAACGGGCTTGGTGCCTTTGTGGGAACATTGGTGGCTCAGGCTGTTATCAATCATTATGTCTTTACTCCTCAGGCAGCAGGCGCTTCTGGTGCTGAAGTAATAGCTGGTTGGCAGACGTGCTGGTACATCTTTGCAGCCTACGCCCTGGTTGTGGCTATATTGTTTGCTCTTTTATTCAAAGATAAGAAATGAAGGAAGTTCGCTTCTTTTTCGATCCTCTGGTAAATGGAGAGTTGCCTCAGGAGGAAGCCAAGCATGCAACTCGTGTGCTTAGGCTTACCGTAGGTGATAAATTATTGCTGATGGATGGTAATGGCTGTTACTTCCGTGCCGAGATAACCGTTGCCGACAATCACCGATGCCTGTACAGAATCCTTGAGACTATGCCTCAGGAACGTACGTGGGAAGGACATATCCATCTGGCTATGGCACCTACCAAACTGAACGAACGCGTGGAATGGTTTGCCGAGAAGGCTACTGAGATTGGTATAGACGAGATTTCCTTTCTGGATTGCAGGTTCAGCGAACGGCGTGTCATTAAATGCGAGCGCATAGATAAAATCCTTATCTCGGCTGTCAAGCAGAGCCATAAGGCATGGAAACCCTTCCTCAATGATATGATGTCTTTTGAACGCTTTGTCTGTCAGGAACGCGATGGTGATAAATTCATCTGCCACTGTTACAATCAGGAGGATATAGAGGGAGGCGAGGAAAAACCTTTGCTGATGGATGTGCTGCGGCGTGGTGTGGAAACAACCGTTATGGTGGGACCAGAAGGCGATTTCAGCATAGATGAGGTTAGGCTGGCATTGAAGAACGGTTATCGGAGTGTATCGTTAGGGACAAGTCGGCTCAGAACAGAAACGGCTGCATTGGTGGCTGTACACATGATGCAATTAAAGAATAAGAAGTAAAATATGAAGAAGTATATATTCTTAATTTTGGCCATTGTTGCTGTTGTGGCAATAGGCGGTTATTATTTCCTTTTTGGTAAAAAAGATGTTTGCAAGGATGTAATCCCAGAGGATGCCAAGGCAGTGATGGTTTTGGACTCTAAACAACTGGTTAAGCAGATGGGAATCGGCATCAGCGATATTGTGGATTTCCTGAAGTCTGATAAGAAGGAGGATATTGGTATTGACCTTCTTTCGCCTATGTATGGTTTCCTTTCCAACGAAAGCTATCTATGTGCTGTAATTGCCTTGTCTGATGCCGATGATTTCGAGGAGGCATTTAAGGAGAAGGGCATTTCCGTGGAGTCGCAGCGTGGGTTCAAGTGGGCTTATAACAAAGAAATGATTGTCTGTTTCAATGATGATAAGGCATTGCTTCTTGGTCCCATCACACAAACAGAGAGTCATAATATGCGCCCCAGAATGGTGGAGTGGATGAGTCAGAGCTCTTCCAAGAGTCCCATTCTCTCTTCTGCTCTTAAGCAGGATGGTGCCCTCTGCCTGAGTTCTAAGATGAGTGTTCTCCCTGGCACATACATGCAGTCGGCATTACAATATCTGAACAATCCGTTTGATTTGGATAAGGTGTTCCTGAATGCCGAACTAAGTATCAGGGAAAAATCGCTCCTTCTGTCGGCATCCGTTGAATCCGACGAAGATGATATTAAGGGTCTTGTTACCAAGCATAAGGATATTCTCCGACCCATTCAGGCCAGTCAGCTACGCTCTTCTACCAATGATCCTCTGCTATGGGTTGGATTCAATACCAAGGGCGCCAGCCTTCTGGAGGAGTTGAGAAAGAACAGCGTACTCAGACTGTTCCTTGTGGGCATTAATCTTTGTGTGGATGCGGACATGATGTTAAAAGCGGTTGACGGTAATGTGTGTTTTGAGTTAAATGACATCCTCTCAAACAAAGCTGATTTTACGTTGAAAGCGCAGGTTACTAATCAGGATTTTCTTGAGAATGCCAACGAATGGAACACAGGATTCTTGGGTAAGAGCTATAGTTTTAAGTCGATTGACAAAAACAACTATATACTTCAAGGCGTGGGAAACACTACCTATTTTGGCGTAAAGGATAATCTGGCTTATATTTCATCGAATCAGTCTGTTACAAATAATGAGAAAAGTAATACTTCAGATAATTTCGTAACAAACAACAAGTCTCAGATAGACGGGAAAGTAATCTATGCCTCTGTCAATATGAACAAATTGGCTCGCCTTCCTATGATACAAAACATGATGAATGATGATAGCAGGAAGCTCAACGCTTTTTTCGATAAAATGGACAGATTTAACGTCAGTGCTACGGATTACTTGCATTATGATGTTGAACTTACAACTAAGGAAGATATTTCAGACTTCATAAAACAGTTTTTGAAGTAAATGAACAGAATAGAATTACATAATACATTGCCCAGCGTCTTTGAAGGCAGGGATGTGCAGAGTGAGGTTTGGCTGCAGGACGTTGTTTTCAGGAAAGGAGAGACGTACCTGGTAGAAGCCAGTTCGGGCACGGGAAAAAGTTCACTCTGCAGCTATATAATAGGATACAGAAAAGATTATTTGGGTAACATCAGTTTCGACGGCAAAGATATCAGCAAATATGGTGTGTCGGACTGGACTTCCATCCGTAAGAATACGTTGAGCCTCTTGTTTCAGGAGTTACGTCTCTTTCCTGAGCTAACGGCAATGGAGAACATTGAGATTAAGAACGGACTAACCGGACACAAGAAACGTAAGGAGATTGAGTTGTGGTTTGAACGTCTGGGAATTGCCGATAAAATGGACGCAAAAGTAGGCCGTATGAGTTTCGGACAGCAACAGCGTGTGGCAATGATACGTGCTCTGGCACAGCCCTTTGACTTCCTGATGGTAGATGAGCCTATCAGCCACTTAGACGATGATAACAGCGCCATTATGGCAAGCATAATGATGGAGGAAGTACAACGTCAGGGCGCTGGAGTAATAGTAACCAGTATTGGCAAGCACATGGAAATGCCATACACTAAAACGTTCTGCTTATGATGTCGCTGGTTTGGAAATTACTGCGTCAGCACATCAGTATTGCGCAGTTGGCAGGCTTCTTCTTTGCCAATCTCTTTGGTATGTTCATCGTGCTGTTAGGTTTGCAGTTCTATACGGATGTGAAGCCACTTTTCAGTCAGGACGATGGTTTCCTGAAACCCGAATACCTTATTGTAAGTAAGCGAATCTCTGGCATGAGTGTGCTTGGTGCAGGAGAGAGTTGCGGTTTCAGTGAAAAGGATGTTGCTGATATCAGCAGCCAGTCTTTCTGTAAGAGTGTGGGCGCCTTTACTGCCAGCCAATACAAGGTGGTATGCAGCATGGGAGTAAACGGTGTAGCCAGGTTTGGCACAGATATGTTCTTTGAGAGTGTGCCTGATAAATACGTGGATACAGACCTCAGCAACTGGACGTTCTCTCCTGAGGAAGGAACCATCCCCATTATTCTGCCTCGTACTTATTTGGCTATTTATAACTTCGGGTTTGCACAAAGTCAGTCATTGCCCAAGATTTCAGAAGGTATTGTGGGGATGATAGATATGCTGGTGGTACTTCGAGGAAACGGGCAGGAACAACGCCTGAAGGGTAAGGTGATAGGCTTCAGTACCCGCCTGAATACCATTCTGGTTCCAGAATCCTTCATCCAATGGAGTAATGCCAAATTCGCTCCCGAGGCCGACCTTACACCCAACCGACTGATAGTTGAGGTGAAGAACCCAACCGACGATGCTATAGTAAAGTACATTAACGACCATAATTATGAACTGGAAGATGATAAGCTGGATGCCGGAAAGGCAACCTATTTCCTGAAGCTGGTTACCATACTGGTTATATGCATAGGTATGCTTATCAGCATGCTGTCCTTCTATATTCTCATGCTTAGTATCTATCTGCTGGTTCAGAAGAACACGGAAAAGTTGCGCAACCTGCTGCTTATTGGTTACAGCCCAGTGCGTGTTTCCCTGCCATATCAGATGCTTACGGTAGGCATGAATGGGGTAGTGCTTATACTCTCCCTTACCATATTGTTTATTGTACGTAGGTACTACATGAATATGCTTTGGGTAATGTTCCCACAGATGCAGGACGGTAGCATGTGGCCCTCAATATGCTTGGGAATCGGCCTTTTCATCGTAGTAAGTATGATAAATATCGTTGCTGTACGCAACAGAGTAATGAAAATCTGGAACAGAAAAGAATAATGGAAAAGCTGAAGATACTATATACAGAACATACAGGATTGGAAGTAGTAGCCTGTGATGAGCTTCCTGGTGCCGGCAGTAATCGAAAATACTACCGCTTACATGGCTCTGACGGCAGCACGCTTATAGGTGTTGTGGGAACCAGCCAGGATGAGAATAACACCTTCTGTTATCTGGCTCAGCATTTCACAGAGCGAAAGCTGCCCGTTCCTGCAGTAGTGGCTCAGAGCATCGACGGACTGCGTTACTTGCAAGTGGATTTGGGCGACCGTTCCCTCTTTGATGCCTTAAAGGGTGGGCGTGATGCAGGCGGCAGATATACACAGTCAGAAAAACATTTGCTGCATCGCACCATCTCTCTGTTGCCAAGGTTTCAGATTAAGGGAGCCAGAGGTTTGAATTTCAAGAAATGCTATCCGCAGGAGGCGTTGGATGAGACAAATGTGCTCTTCGACCTTAATTATTTCAAGTACTGTTTCCTAAAGGCTACGGGTATTGATTTTCATGAACTTAAGTTAGAGGCCGCTTTCCGCTTAGTTGCGCAGGATATTGTGGCAATACCGGGCGAAGCTTTTATGTACAGAGATTTCCAGTCGCGTAATATAATGTTGGATAAGGATGACAATCCTTATTTTATTGATTTTCAGGGTGGACGCCGTGGTCCCGTACAGTACGATGTGGCCAGTTTCCTTTGGCAGGCATCTGCCCGTTACAGCAAGTCGTTGCGGGAAGAACTCATCAAAACCTATATCACCAGCCTCAAGCAGTACATAGAGGTTAACGAGAAACAGTTCCGCCAAAACCTGAAGCTCTGCGTAGTGTTCCGTTTGCTGCAGGTATTAGGTGCATACGGCTTCCGTGGTTATTTTGAACGTAAGAACCACTTTCTTGAAAGTATTCCGGCTGCCATCCAAAATCTGCGCGATTTATTGCATGACGGTGGATGCCCATACCCGTATTTGCGTGAGGTGCTCACCCGTCTTGTAGAACTTCCACAGTTTACTCCGGAGCCAGAGAAGCCCGTGCAACGTGCCGATGGATACAAGATAACGGAAAATAATCCTTATGTATCGCGCCCTGAAGACGGACCAGCTACGTTCAGTAGGTATGATGGTAAAGGTCCTCTTGTGGTTCGTGTTTTCAGTTTCTCCTTCAAGAAAGGAATTCCGGAAGATACCAGCGGTAATGGCGGAGGATATGTGTTCGATTGCAGAAGCACGCATAACCCTGGTCGATATGAGCCATACAAACAACTTACAGGCTTGGATGAACCCGTAATCCGTTTTTTAGAGGACGACGGCGAGATTCTCACTTTCCTGGATAGCATATATAAGTTGGCCGATGCCCATGTGCAACGCTACTTGCAGCGTGGTTTCACCAGTCTGATGTTTTCTTTTGGATGTACGGGTGGTCAGCACCGTAGCGTGTACAGCGCTCAGCATTTGGCAGAACACATTCATTATAAATATGGTATAGAGGTGCACGTATGTCATCGCGAGCAAGGTATCTCCACTATCTTCCCCGCTTTCAGAGCTATGGTTTTTGCTGCTGGCTTAGGCACCCGACTCAAGCCGCTCACAGATACCATGCCTAAAGCGCTTGTTCCTGTGGCAGGCAAACCTCTATTGGAACATACATTGGAGAAGCTGAAGGATTCTGGTATTCGTGATGTGGTTATCAATGTGCATCATTTTGCCGACATGATTGAGGAGTGGGTGAACCAGCATCCTATGGGTATGAACGTTTGGTTTAGCGATGAACGTGCTGCACTTCTGGAAACTGGCGGAGGCATTAAACATGCGGCTCACTTGCTGAAGGATGCTACAGAAGGTTTCCTTATCCATAATGTGGATATTCTCAGTAATGCCGACTTGCGCGCCCTTCAACTCTTTGCCCATGGGAAAGCAGCTGCATTGTTGGTGTCTGAGCGTCAGACCAGTAGGTATCTGCTCTTCGATGATGACATGCGACTGGTTGGCTGGACTAATATACAGACGGGTGAGGTAAAGAGTCCATACCCCAGCTTGGATGCAAGGAAGTATCGCAGATATGCTTTTGCAGGTATTCATGTGATGAATCCATCGTTGTTTGCTCATTTCTCTGAATGGCCTGATAAGTTTAGCATTATCGACTTCTACCTGAGCATTTGTAACCGGCATCCCATTTACGGTTATGTTCAGTCAGGCTTACAGTTGATGGATGTAGGCAAGATGGAAACCATAGCCGAGGCCGAGGCATTTTACCATAATGTGAAGTAGGAGAGGAAATGAAGATACAAGAACTTCAGACAATTTTCTCAAAGCATCCTTCTGTTGGCAAGCTACGTACAGCCTTGCAAAAGAATGATGTGGATGTAATTCAGATAGACGGCCTTCATGAAAGTGCTGCCCCACTGGTATTCTCGTCGCTAATAAACACCATTTTACCGGTCTGTATGTTTATCTTGGATGATGAGGAGCAGGCAGGCTATTTCTATCACGACCTTACGCAGATTCTGGGCGATGAAAAGGTGCTTTTTTTCCCAAGTAGTTTTAAGCGTGCCATTAAATACGGGCAGCGTGATGCTGGTAACGAGATTCTCCGCACCGAAGTGCTGAGCGCCATAATCTCCCAGCAATCAACAGGCTCTCAACTCTCAACTCTGAACTCTCAACTTTATATAGTCACTCACCCTCAGGCATTAGCACAATCCGTAGTGACGCGCAAGAAGCTGTCAGAACAGACGTTATCGCTACAAGTAGGTGAGCAGGTTGATATTGTATTTGTGCAGGAAACACTTATGTCCTTTGGCTTCAAGCGAGTAGATTATGTGTATGAGCCTGGCCAGTTTGCTGTCAGAGGAAGTATATTGGATGTATATTCTTATTCCTGCGAATATCCCTATCGAATAGACTTTTTTGGCGATGAAGTGGATAGTATTCGCACATTCGAGGTCCAGACACAGCTAAGTAATACCAAGTTGCAGCAGATTAGCATTGTTCCTGAACTGTGCTCTGAGGAGGAACAGAACGAGAGTTTTCTCTCTTTCCTACCCAAGGAAACCCTTCTGGTAATGCACGACCCCACGTTTGTAGCCGAATCAGTACAGATAGCATGGGAAGAGGGCTTCTGCCGTCAGGCTGTTACGGTGGATTCGGAGGAAAATGCTTCCTCTGAAGAAAAAGATAAACCCCTTGAAAAGGAAAAAATGCTGGTGGAACCGCAACTTTTCAGCAAAGAGCTGCTCAATTTCCGCCGCATAGAATTATTTTCTTATTTCCACTCGCCCACGGGAGAGGGGTTAGGGGTGAGGCCGGTTCAACTCTCTTTTAGCACCCATCCTCAGCCAGTCTTCCACAAGAACTTCAATCTGGTATTCCAAAGCTTCAATAAGTATCTTGAGGAGGGCTATCAGCTTTATATCTTAGCCGATAGTCAGAAGCAGGCGGCTCGCTTGGAGAGCATCTTTCAAGACCAGCAGACGGGTATTACCTTTACGCCTGTTGACCATACTATTCATGCAGGTTTTGTTGATGACGACCTAAAAGTGTGCCTTTTCACCGATCATCAGATATTCGACCGATATCATAAATATAACTTACGTAGTCAGCAGACGCGAAATGGAAAAGTTGCTCTTACCCTTAAGGAATTGCAGCAGTTCGAGATTGGCGACTATGTGGTACATTTGGATCACGGCGTAGGAAAGTTTGGCGGATTGGTGAGAATACCCAATGGCGACAAGATGCAAGAGGTTATCAAGATTATCTATAACCATGACGATGTGGTCTTTGTATCCATCCATGCCCTGCACAAAGTCTCTAAATATAAAGGCAAGGAAGGTGAGCCGCCACGTATCAGCACGTTGGGTACTGGAGCGTGGGAACGCATGAAGGAGCGTACCAAGACCAAGATTAAGGATATTGCCCGCGACCTGATTAAGCTCTACAGCCGTAGGCGTGAGGAGAAAGGTTTCTCTTATTCCCCTGACAGCTTTATGCAGCATGAGTTGGAAGCCAGTTTCCTTTATGAAGATACCCCCGATCAGTTGAAGGCTACCCAAGATGTAAAGGCAGATATGGAAAGAGCGCGTCCTATGGACCGCCTGGTTTGTGGCGACGTAGGATTCGGTAAGACCGAGGTGGCTATACGTGCTGCCTTCAAAGCATGTGTTGATAATAAACAAGTGGCTCTTTTAGTGCCCACAACCGTGTTGGCTTATCAGCATTACCGTACCTTTACATCTCGTCTTAAGGACTTCCCTGTAAAAGTGGAGTATCTGAGTCGTGCCCGTTCTTCAGCCAAGACCAAAGAAATCCTTGAAGGTCTGAAAAACGGAACCGTAAACATCGTAATTGGTACACATAAGCTTATAAGCAAGAGTGTGCAGTTTAAGGATTTGGGCTTGCTGATTATAGATGAAGAACAGAAGTTTGGCGTCAGCACCAAGGAGAAACTACGCCAGATGAAAGTGAATGTAGATACCTTAACGCTTACAGCAACACCCATTCCGCGTACCTTACAGTTCAGCTTGATGGGAGCTCGTGACCTGAGCGTTATTCAAACGCCACCTCCCAATCGTTATCCCATTCAAACACAACTCAGCGTATTCAGCTCAGAGGTTATTGCCGAGGCAATTAACTTTGAGATGAGCCGTAATGGCCAGGTATTCGTTGTGAATAATCGCATCAGCAATCTGCCTGATTTGGAGGCACTCATTCACAAGCATGTGCCTGATGCCCGAGTGGCTATAGCACATGGACAAATGCCGCCTGAGACGCTGGAGAATATCATGATGGGGTTTGCCAATTATGATTACGATGTGCTGCTCTCCACCACAATTATTGAAAGCGGACTGGATATCCCTAACGCCAATACCATCATTATTAATAGCGCACAGAACTTTGGACTGAGCGACCTTCATCAGATGCGTGGCAGGGTAGGACGCAGCAACAAAAAGGCTTTCTGTTACCTGCTTTCACCTCCCATGAGTTCCTTGAACCTTGATGCCCGCCGACGTTTGCAGGCTATAGAAAACTTCTCCGACCTTGGCAGTGGCATTCATATAGCTATGCAAGACCTTGATATTCGAGGTGCAGGAAACCTCTTGGGTGCAGAACAGAGCGGTTTCATCGCCGATTTAGGTTACGAGGCATACCAGAAGATTCTCTCACAAGCAGTCAAGGAATTACGTAACGATGAGTTCCAAGACCTGTATAAGGAAGAGGTAAAGGCTGGTAATATTACCAGCGGAACGGACTTCGTGGAGGAATGCATTATAGAGAGCGACCTTCCTATGTCGTTCAGCGAGGAGTATGTGCCTACCAGCAGCGAGCGTATGCTCTTGTATCGTGAGTTGGATGGCTTGGAACGTGATGAAGACGTAGATCAGTTCCGTCAGCGTATGATAGACCGCTTTGGTCCTGTGCCACATGAGGGAGAAGAACTGATAGGCGTTGCTAAGTTGCGTCGTTTGGGGCGTTACTTTGGTTGTGAGCGTATCACTCTTAAAACGGGTCGTATGCGTATGCAGTTTATTTCCAACTCAGAGAGTGCTTTCTACGACAGCGAGGCCTTCCGTCAGGTTATTGCCTTTGCAACCACCAATGTACACATCTGTCGTGTTGACAATTCCAAGAACCAGTTTAAGCTTCTTATTTCTGATGTTAATTCTGTAGAGCAAGCTAATGCACTGCTGTCCCAAATGCAGTCTGTGCATCCTTAGATGGAGTCTCTATTTTACCAATACCTTTTTTGTACGCTTCCCGTTGGTAATGAGGTAAATGCCAGATTGTATTTGGCCCTTTCCTATAGCCTGACCACTCATGGTATATACTTGGCTTCCCCAACCTGACGGAAGTTCGGAGTCGTTAAGCGAGTGGAACGCGTTGTCAGCAGGAACCTGATTCACAGAGGTTTCGTTGATTGCGGTCAGGTCGGTGAGGGTAAAGTTATCAAAGGAATAGCTGAAGGACGTTTTGTTAGTACCTACCTTTAGGGCAAAGTATACGGTGCCCGTATTTTTTGCCTTCCACTTCATCACACCTGTAGAGTGGTTACTGCCAGCCTTAGCCTTGACAGCCATCATTCCGTTATAATTAGCAAGGGTAGCATCTTTCCAGGAATTCAATTGGCCTATGGTGTTGGCCTCTTCCAATCCCACGTCAG
>JAEEGK010029073.1_pt1 | contig 11045 bp, 20 predicted proteins | sample 8958771 | NCBI WGS metagenome assembly JAEEGK01 (sample SAMN16246547, study PRJNA631951) | gut metagenome | biome: gut microbiome; feature: rumen; material: SC-attached | host: Bos | place: Iran: Karaj | collected 2018-10 | reverse complement strand
GGAAATGACTGGCAATCAAGGGTTCTTCCACAATGTCTGTGTAGAAGGAGCAAAGTGAAGAAAAGCCATCTGCTACTATTTCAACCTTGTCGAGCATGACATTGCAGACTCCGCAGTCAGGAGCCTTGATGTAGAATAGGCATAAACGATTGTCCGCTATAGCCTGCTCGATATCCTTTATATTTGTCAGATGATGCATGTTATCTGATTATCTTTGCTTTTTGAAGATTATCAAAGTCATCCCAGAAATCAGACACCTCAAAGTCACTGAAGCCATTGGAAGATGCTGCGTACAGTCGGCTTTGGGCTGTCCTGATTACCCTCACTTAACACTTTATAATAGATGCCTTTGGGCAGAGCCTTGACACTTTCCTCTTTGGCTTTCGCTTCCAGCCAATCTTTGTTGGCCTGCATGTATTCTCGTTTAGCCATATTACTCTCCTATAATTGTTACTACCAAGTCTCTGGAGCCACCGTAATTGCGGTACTCGCAGAAGTAGATGCCCTGCCAAGTTCCCATATTCAGACGACCATCCGTAATGGGGATGGTCAGACTAACGCCACTCAATGTTGACTTGGCATGAGCTGGCATATCATCAGCACCTTCCAAGGTATGCTCATACTCTGGACGATTCTCAGGAACCAGTCGGTTGAAGATGGTTTCCATATCCACACGAACATCAGGATCAGCATTCTCATTGATGCTCAGTCCGCAACTGGTATGCTTCGTGAAGATGTTCACGATGCCGGTCTTCGGCAATTTCGGTAACTGGCTCAAAATCTCACTCGTCACCAAGTGGAAGCCTCTGTGTTTCGGCTTAAGGATTATCTCTATTTGCTGTACCATATCACTTAATTGTCATTGATATACGACTTCGTGGTCATATCATAGTATAGAGCTTCAAGTTCCTGTAGTGTCAACTTTTCCACTGAATGCTCAATGATGCGGATAAGCTCTTCACGTCTGAAATCATCAGACTGTCCGAAATGTGCCATATCTATTTTCCTAAACTTTTTTAATAATTGCTGCAAAAATAGTGATTTTATAGCAAAAACAAGTAACTTTGCTCATTGTTTTAATATGTTTTGTGATATGATAGACCAGATTATCGACTATAATAAGGAGTTTGTAGCTCAGAAAGGCTACGAGAAGTATCTGACTGACAAGTACCCTGACAAGAAGCTGGCTGTACTGTCGTGTATGGATACCAGACTGACAGAGCTGTTACCTGCTGCCCTCGGTTTGAAGAATGGTGATGCCAAGATTATTAAAAACGCTGGAGGACTGGTGATATCTGCTTTTGATTCTGCCATGCGTAGTCTTATCGTTGCTATTTACGAGTTAGGTGTGGAGGAAATCATGGTCGTGGCACACTCGCATTGCGGAGCCTGCCACATGAGTTACGACCACTTTTACCACGAGATGATTGCCCGAGGCGTGACAGATGACACACTTGATACTATCCGCAAGTGCGGTATCAATCTTGATCATTGGCTGGAGGGCTTCAAAGATACGCCGGAATCTGTCCGCAAGACTGTAGAGACTATCAAGACCCATCCGCTTGTGCCGAAGGGCATCGTGGTTCGAGGGTTCATTATTGATTCCGAGACAGGAGAATTGGAAGAAATAAACTAATGGACTATCTACCCAATGACCCTGCAATACTCGTTTCGAGTGTCAACATGCTCTTTAGAGATGAGGAGTTCGACAGTTTCGAATCACTTTGCTATGCCTTCAGCAGAGAGCCAAAGGAGATTAAGGACTATCTCATGAAGTACGGTTTTGTCTGGAGTGAACAACAGAAACAATTCAGGCCCATCGGCTACGACCAATGATTACCCGTGACAGCATAGAGACAGCCTATAGCTTCCTGCATCAGAAGCGGAATGTCTATATCCATTCTACCCTCGATTGGCAGAAGGATGACATAGAACTGGCCATTGGCAGCTATGTGGATGACATGAGTCTGGAGTTATACGAAGCAATATCTGACGGCAGAGCCGATTTTCTGAGAGACCACAAACGGTTTACAGAGGATATTACACAAGCAGTAGAACGATTAGAAAACATGTTATAGAAATATGGAGAATTTTGAAGAGTTATTGAGAAAAGACCTACACCAGTTCCTGCTTTCGATGAAGGAGGTGGACGAGCGGTTGCCGGAATGTCCTGATGTTGAAGATAAGTGGGAAGAGATAGCCAAGGCTACGTAGCTTGCCTACACCAGCTCTACCTGTTCGGAGCCGCTATGCAGTTGAACAGAATGGGCTATCACATGACCAGAATGTAATAACAGATAAATCGGTTTTTATATTAAACTGAAAGAAAATACATGAAGAAAGAGGTTAATTTCCGAGAAGAGGCAATAGAATGTGTTAAAGATTCTGTTCTCCCGATGCATAAGCAAATATATGACAAGTATAAAGGGGATTTTGACAGAATCTATGCGGAAGCGTACAATAGCAAATCCTATACAGGTAATGTAATCGTCCCAGGGAAGGTATATGAACTGAGTTATTTGGAATGTTCGTGCCCTAAAGTTAAATGTGGAATAAGAAGTTGTCCAGAACAATGCGAGTGTTCGCGCCAGAGCATTTTATATATTCTGTCACAACTTGAGCCGAATAGCAAATTTGATGTTCAGATTGTAAACACGATTCTCAGAGGTAGCGATCGGTGTACTTTCCGGATAACCAGGCAATAGAAACTTTTCAAAATCTACCTAAAGCCTCAATAACCCTCACCCAGTCCGTTTCGGCCTCGAAGCCGAACTTGTCGTCAATTCCCACGTTGAAGTAGAGCTTCACCTCGAAGTTCTGGAAGCTGGTCTTGCCTACCTCAGGATTCTCGTTGGCATAGTCGAAACGAATGCCCTCCTCGGCAAAACGGCTCCTGTACATGGCCATCTGCTCGTCATAGCAGCCGCTCCAGAGAATCATGCAGATATCGTCACGGTTGGTCATCAGCTGCAAGGCCTCGCGGGCATAGGGATAGAAGTCGTAGGTCTCCTCATTCTCATAGCAGGCCCGCAGAATCGTGTCATGAATATCCACCACGACATATATCTTATCCCAGTTCTTCTCCATCTTTCGGTTGAAGGCAACCTCGAATGCTTTTCCTATATCCATACCATCTCTAAATCCTAAATTTTCTCAAAACTTGGCACAAAGATAGCGATTTTACGCTGATAATTGGTAATTTTGTCACCATATTTAAATGTATTTATGCAAAAGAGAATTCAAAACAAATATTATGAAGAGTTTTAAGTCAACAGCGTGGCTACTGCCACAACCAGTGCTGATTATCGGCACTTACGATAAAGAAGGTAAGCCCAATGCAATGAATGCCGCTTGGGGAGGTCAGTGGGATTTGCATGAGATTATGATCTCACTTGGTTCACATCAGACTACGGACAACCTTGCCGTTAATCCTGAGTTCACTGTTACCTTCGCAACAGCTGACACTCTAGTAGCATCCGACTATGTGGGCATCGCCAGTGGCAGGAATACCCCTGACAAGATGCAGAAAACGGGTTGGACTATCGAGAAGGCTCCCAATGTGAATGCGCCAGTATTCAAGGAGTTCCCGATGACATTGGAATGCCGAGTTAAACAGAAGATGGACGAGAGCGAGACTGGCTACTACCTCGTAGCAGAAATCGTGAACATCCTCTGTGACGAACAGTATCTGGCAGAAGATGGCAAACCCGATGTGGAGAAGATGAATCTGATCACCTTCGATCCTGTTCATCATACCTACATCCAGCTGGGTAAGGCCGTAGGCAATGCTTTCGCTGACGGCAAGCAATTGAAATGACAACGTCATATGAAGAAGAAACAATTCTCATTATTATTCATTGGCCTCATGCTTACAGCATGCGGACAGCAGAACAAAAATGAAACGACAATGGATTTCACAGATGATGTTCAGACAGCACTCGCTGACAGCGGGCACATTGATTTAAACAGCCTTCAATGGACTAGGGAACCAAAAAGAGGACGGACTCATTAAGTTTGAGAAAAGAATGAAATGATATGGAAGAGCAAGAAGTAAAAGGCCGCAAGGTGGCCATAGATATTGTAAAGGCGAATATATTTGCCGTTGTGATTATGGCGGTTGCAGCCATCGTTTTTCTAGTGCCTTTTTTCTGGATATGGGCAGGTAAGAAGCCAATAAGTGAACTCCTCGGTAGCTTCGGCGACTGGAGTATCACCTTTATCCTTGTCATTGTAGGCATTGTGGTTCATGAGCTGATCCACGGACTGACTTGGGCCTGCTATGCCAAGAGCGGCTGGAAAAGCATCAGCTTCGGTATGATATGGAAACTGCTGACTCCCTATTGCCATTGTGACGAGCCGATGAATATCCCAGGCTACATGATGGGAGCCATGATGCCCTGCGTCGTCTTGGGTGTCATCCCTGCCATTGCAGCCCTATTCATTGGCAGTCTGCCTATGTTGGTTTGGGGTATCTTCTTCATTGCTGCAGCTGCTGGCGATATCTGGATGACATGGCTTTTGACCAAGGAGAATCCCAAGAGTATGGTGCTGGACCATCCTTCAGAAGCAGGATTCTATATCATAGATTAATGGGAGATGAAACAGTTTGTTATTAAGGCCTACGACGGCGAAGGTAAGCTGGATAAGAGAATGGAGGTTCGTCCCCGTCACTTTGAAGGCATGGAGAAAATGAAGGAGCACATCCTCTGTGCCGGAGGTATGCTCGATGATGACGGGAAGATGATAGGCTCTCTGCTTGTCATGGAGTTCGAGAACCGTGAGCAGCTTGACGAATACCTGGCTCATGAACCCTACGTGGTGGAGCATGTCTGGGAGCGAATAGAAGTGGAGCGGATGAATGTTGTCATCTTCGACAAAGAGATTATCCGGGAAAGAATCTGATAGACATGGAAATAATCAGAGCCACTAGGACTGCTGAGCAGGCAGGTGCCTATTACGTGCGCATCCAGGCAATGGCGCGGAAGCATCAGATTACGCTATATGCAGAGTTTGACGAGCATGATACGCCAGATACCAAGTATATCGTAATTGTCGATAACTACCTGCCAGTGGCCACATGCCGGTTGTATGCCATTGACGATGAACGGGTCATGCTTGGCCGAATTGTCGTTTTGCCGGAGTATCGACATCAGGGACTTGGAACGCTTGTAGTTCAGGAGGCAGAGAAATGGGCTAAGGAACTGGGCTTTACGACTGCTGTTGTAGAGAGCCGGGATAACAAGACCCATTTCTATGAAACGATGGGTTATGTGGCTGACTACTCGCAGAAAATTGTCGGAGAGACATTTACATGTTACAGAATGGATAAACAACTGAATAATTAGAAAAGTAGGCAGAGAGATTGATGCACAGTCAAGCGTAAGCAGTATGGCAAGCAGGGTGAAGAGATGAAAGGACGGAACAGCGAGAGCAGAGCCAAACTTGCTTGAGCTATGCCGAGTCGTGACGGACTTCGAATGAAATTCAAATAGGGAAGAATGGAATAAGGTTCATTTTTGTAGCCTTTTCATTTGGAAATCCTCCAGCACCCTCTCAATTTCAGCAGGGTCATCAGTGAGAGTCAACAATAGGTTCTTATATCTCCCTGTTATCTCCATATGACGCATCAGAGAATAGATGGGTATGTCTTCCGTCCAGAAGCGCTTACCCAGAAATATCATAGGACTGGAAAATCCGAACGACAGGTAGTGATCCTGCACGGCATTTTGGAAAACTTCCTGAAGCGTACCTGCGCTGCCAGGTGTATAGATGATACCACCAAAGGCAACCGTCAGAATGGTATCTTCTCGCACACTGTTTGTAAAATACTTGGCTATGTGCGTGGCAAACGGTGTGGAAGGCTCATGGCCATAGAGCCAAGTGGGAATTCCCAGACTCACATATCGTTTTTGCGGATAACGACGCATCACCTCAAATGCTGATGACAGCCACCTCCAGTCCTTATAAGATGTCGCAGCCGAAGTAAGCATACGGATGGCATCTCTAGCTTCATCGTCTGTCCGACCAGCCATCCATGCCCCCAGATGAGTAGCTTCCATTGCACCGGGACCTCCACCGCTGACCATGAAGAATCCCTGTTCGGTGAGTCGCTTACTCAGCATAGCCACACTGGCAAACATAGGGTCGTTGCGTAATAGCGCATGTCCTCCCATGATGCCAATGCACCGCAATGGGTCATGCTCTTTGAGAAATGATTTGAGTGCCGTATGGATGCCATGATCGTGGAGTGTGCGAGCCAACGACTCGTTTACGTCCATAGCAATCTTGCCCTGATTCATGAAGTGCTTGTAAACTCGACTGTCGTAGCATTCGGCAAACGACTCCCTGTCTGACACTTCATCATTTGATGGCTTGTAACCCCGATATAGTTCTTCGGCGCTATAAAGCCGCTCCTGGCGTGACACTTCGTATGGTACAGCCCTAAGCCAATCGAACATTTCTTTCGCTCTATTCTCAAAATCTGGTGTAGATATCATTGTTCTTTCATTTAAACTGTGTTTTATTCAAAGCTATAGTCTGATTCCGTACTTCGCTATCCGCTCGTCCATCATCCCTTCGGGCATGAATTGAAGGAGGGTGTCAGTAATGGTGTTGAGCATGCGCTGGCGGATATAGTCCTCGCGGATATAGAGCGACACACGACGCTGTGAGAGATAATCGCCCTCGATGCGTCGCACGTTCTCTCGCTGACTATCTGAGAGGAATGGCAGGTGCATCTCTGGAATAATGGTGAAGCCACCGTTTTCGTCAACAATACGAATCAGCGTCTCAATGCTGCCTGCCTCATAGACACGATTGCCCTTGGTTCGTGCTTTACAGAAACTAAAGGCACTCTCACGCAGGCATTGTGCTTCTTTCATAATCCACATCTTTTCGTGCTCCAGGTTCTCTGGCTTGAACACAGGCAGCTTGCGCCAACAACTCTCAGCAAGATAGACCATGAATCGCTCTGTGTATAGTGGTACTTCGAGAATACCCTGACGCGAATTGCCGCTGATGGCAATACCAGCATCGAGACGCCCAAGCTGTAGTTCGCTGAGCATCACGTCGGCCTTCATCTCGCGTACAGATAGTTTCACCATAGGGTAGTTCTCTACATAATGGTGGATGAACTTGGGCAAGATGTAAGGTGCGATAGTAGGACCTACGGAGAGTATCAGTCCTCCATTGACGGATCCCTTGTCCTCTGCTACGAGTTCCGTGATACGCTCCGCTTCGGCCAGAGCCTTCTCTGCCTGACGGATAATTATTTCGCCAGCAGCTGTGGGAGTGACGGACTTATTATTCCGTTCAAAGATGCGCACGTCGAGTTCTTCTTCCAGTTTCACGAGCATGGCACTGAGCGTTGGCTGTGAGATGCCACACTGTTCGGCAGCCTTGGCAAAGTTGCGCCAGCGGTCGATGGCCACGATGTATTTCAGTTGCTGAAGGGTCATACGTTTCTTTGATGATAGATAAATTCGATGCAAAGATAGATAAAAGAATTCGTATATCTATTATATTCTTCGTACCTTTGCACCAGTTTTAAGAATAAATAAGGAATATGGTTCAGAACAATAAGAAAAAGAAGAACTTCCATCGCCACTTTGCGACTCCAGGACTCAACCTCTATTGGATCATCATCGCATACATCATTATCGGGTGGTTTTATCCTGTTATCGGACTCATCGCACTCATCTGTATGATTGGTCCCGTGCTCACTTCCATCTGGCGAGGCCGATTCTGGTGTGGTAATGTCTGTCCGCGAGGGAACCTGTATGACCGACTGCTATCGAAGTACTCACCTCACAAACCAATACCGGCATTCGTGCACACTTTCGGCTTCCGTCTGTTCATGGTGTTCTTTATCTTTGGCATGTTCGGCATTCAGCTCACATTCACCGTTCCCTGGAGCGAGGGCGGATTGGCTATGTGGAGTAGCATCGGGCGCGTATTCTGGACTATTATCGTGGTGACAACCATTGTCGGCGTTACGCTGAGTTTCATCTATGCGCCACGCACCTGGTGCTCGTTCTGTCCGATGGGTACTATCTCCCGCTGGGTGGCTCCAAAGAATGCACCACTGCCAAAGGCCTTTACGAACATCCACGTATCGAGTGCCTGTCAGATGAAGTGCAAGAGCTGTGCCCGCGTCTGTCCGATGCAACTCACCCCCTATGACAGTCGCGGCCAGGAAATAGGCTATCTCGATCCCGACTGTCTGAAATGCGGCAAATGCACATTGGCCTGCCCTACGAAGATTATGACATTGAAACATTAAAACACTATAACAATTATGGAGAATATTAAAGATTATCAGCAGTACCTCAGAGGTTACAACTATACAAGCATCACGCCAGTTATCATCGATTTCTATGCCACATGGTGTGGCCCTTGTCAGGCGCTCGCCCCTATGTTGAAGCGACTTGCCGACGAGTATGAAGGCCGTATCAAGGTCTTGAAGGTTGACGTGGACAAGAACCAGGCTCTTGCTGTAGCAGCCCGTATTCAATCGATTCCTACACTGTTCTTTATAACAAAAGAGGGAGACATAGAGCGTGTAATTGGCGGGCTTCCTTATCAAGAATTGGTGCAAATGGCAGAAAAGATTAGTAAATAGGAATCATTATTATTCCCAAATTATTCCTCCGTATCGCAATGAAATGGAGGATTTTTCGTACCTTCGCACTCTGAAAGGCGATGTTCTTTGCTGCCAGGAAATTCACTGGCGAAGCATTCAGGAAATCCAAAAGTCTCTTTACATATAGCAATCGTCATTTATTCTTCGTTTTTACCAGTTCTCATACGGAATGATGGAAGTTAAAATCCTAATAAATCTCAAATCATTCTGTAAAGTTAGTGATTTTACAGCATTTATGAGTACTTTTGCAAAGATATTCAAGTGTATTTGGCAAATGGACGTAAGCGAGTTGCACGACGAAGAGAATCTGCTGGTACAGATGCAGGACAGATGGGAGAACTACGGCAGTCTTGATGGGATTGCTGATACTCACGACCCATTTGACTTGGCTGGTGCGCCAAGGTTCGAGTTGTATGAGAAGATTAACAGCCTGCTGAATCACGCACTCACCGCCGATGAGAACCTGTTGCTTCGCCAGACACTCGGAATGGGATGCAAGCAAAGGTCTGTTAAGAATCTCGCCCAGCAAATGGGAACAACCCAGCAAGCCGTTCAAAAGCAACTTGTAGTCATCGTTGAGAAACTGCGTCACCATGACGATTCCATCGGGCTCTGGAAATATCTGAACCAATAAACAAATGACACAGACGATAGTATATATCCTTATTGTTATCAATGTCCTGACTTTCGTTGTCTATGGCATTGATAAGTGGAAGGCCAAACAAGGTAGTTGGCGCATATCAGAGGCCACCTTGCTATTACTTGCTGTCATTGGAGGTAGCATCGGTGCATTGTTAGGTATGCAAATCTGGCATCATAAGACGATGCACAAGAAGTTCAAATATGGACTTCCTCTGATTCTGTTATCTCAGATTGCCCTCATATATTTCATAAACAAATAAGAGAGATATGCACAAGGAGAAATTCATGATCTATCGGAGGGATGCGAAGAAGGGCGAGGCCACCTATTCGCCGAAGTCGCACTCTGCCCCGCATTTCGAAGGCCACTACGTAGAGGGCATGGAGGAATGGGCATCGTGGTACTGCTTCAACAAGAAGGATGATGGAACCTATGAAGCCGAGCTTGACGAAGCCTGGAACGAAGGCAGTCATTATGGCGGAGGAACCATCAACGTGGATATTCCCAAGGAGTGGTTCGCTCTTTCTTACGATGAATTCCTCGAACATGTCATTACCCTTGCTGCAGCAAAGCATTATGGTTTTACCGTAGACGACCTGAAGAAGAAAAAGGGATTGAAAGATTTTTTCGGATATAAAGAATAATATGGAAGAGAACGAAGTAAAAGGCCGCAAGGTGGCCATAGATATTGTAAAGGCAAACATATTTGCCGTTGCGATTATGGTGGTGGCAGCCATCGTGTTCCTTGTGCCATTCTTTTGGCTATGGAAGGACAAGAAGCCAATAAGTGAACTCCTCGGTGGCTTCGGCGACTGGAGTATCACTTTTATTCTTGTCATTGTAGGCATTGTGGTTCATGAACTGATCCACGGTCTGACTTGGGCCTGCTATGCCAAGAGCGGCTGGAAGAGCATCAGCTTCGGTGTGATGTGGAAGTTGCTGACTCCTTATTGCCACTGCGACGAGCCAATGCACATCCCAGGTTATATGATGGGAGCCATGATGCCCTGTATTGTCTTGGGTGTCATCCCTGCCATCGCCGCCCTTTTCATTGGCAGTCTGCCTATGCTTGTTTGGGGAATCTTTTTTATAGCTGCAGCAGCTGGCGACATCTGGATGACGTGGTTGCTAACCAAGGAAAATCCCAAGAGTATGGTGCTCGATCATCCTTCTGAAGCAGGTTTCTATATCATAGATTAAAGTAGCTTCAACAATGACCCTGACCTACATCTTCCATAGTGGTTTCGTGCTGGAAACGAAAGAGTCCATCCTGATATTCGATTATTGGCTGGACTTGAATGGTGTCGTACCACCGTTCCTGAAGAAGGATAAGCCTGTCTATGTATTCTCCAGCCATTTCCACGAAGACCACTTCAACAAAGCAATCTTTGAATGGAGGAAGCAGCGTGAAGGTATCACCTACATACTCTCCAAGGACATCTATAAACATCGAAGAGCCAACAAGGAGGAGGCTGACGTATGGCTGGCAAAGGGTGGCACATGGTCTGACGGCACTATTTCCGTTTGGGCTTTAGGCAGCACAGACAGCGGTGTTTCGTGGATTGTAGAGATTGAGGGCAAACGTATCTTCCATGCAGGGGACTTGAACAACTGGTATGCGAGATTCCTGCCTGAAGCCGTGCCAGGTGAGACCATCTATAGTGAGGAGTTTGACGAAGAGATAGACCCGATAGCACATGAGAAGCAATACCTCGGTGAGTTGAAGGACATCCGCAAGATTACCGACAGCTTCGACGTGGTGTT
>JAEEGK010029072.1_pt1 | contig 11046 bp, 11 predicted proteins | sample 8958771 | NCBI WGS metagenome assembly JAEEGK01 (sample SAMN16246547, study PRJNA631951) | gut metagenome | biome: gut microbiome; feature: rumen; material: SC-attached | host: Bos | place: Iran: Karaj | collected 2018-10 | reverse complement strand
ACCTTATCCTTGTTAGGTCTTGCGGATGCGCTCTTAAGATTGCAAGCTTTCTTCAACAATACTGCAGCGGGAGGAGTCTTGGTAACAAAACTGAAACTCTTGTCTGCGTAAACTGTGATGACAACGGGAATGATAACGTCACCCTTGTCAGCTGGCTTTGCGTTGAACTGCGTTGTGAATTCAACGAGGTTTACACCATGCTGTCCTAAAGCAGGACCAACAGGTGGAGCCGGTGTTGCTTTTCCGGCAGGAATCTGTAACTTGATATAACCTGTAACTTTCTTTGCCATTTTGGCTACCTCCTAATAAAATGTGGTTCGGCGCCGCAACCTATTTTGCGGCTCCCACTGTTCATAAAACTTCTATATAAAATAGGAAAAATCCTATGAACAACCTTAACTGTTGTTTTACATTTTCTTGATATCAGCAAAACTGATCTCAACGGGTGTCTCACGTCCAAAGAGTTCAACGTTGATCGTAACTGCCTGCTTGCCTTCGTCAACTCTCTTAACTACGCCGACCGTACCCATCCAAACGCCTGCGATAACATTGACCGTATCGCCTTCGGCAACATCCACGCGGATTCTCTCGGGTCCTTCGAAGCTTAATGCTTTCATTTCTGCTTCGGTAAGAGGAACGGGTTTACTTCCCGGTCCGACAAATCCCGTAACACCTCTGGTGTTTCTTACAACATACCATGCGGAGTTGTCATCTGCATCCATATGTATAAGAACATATCCGGGGAACATCTTCTTTTCAGATGTCTTTCTCACACCGTTCTTTACTTCGGTAACTTCCTGCATGGGAACTTTTACTTCAAGAATGGTCTCTCTGAGTTCGGGTCTGTTCTCGATGGCTTTCTCAATGTTGGTCTTTACCTTATTCTCATATCCCGAATAAGTGTGTACAACATACCATCCCATACCTTTACCGGATTTATTGTCGCTCTGACCTATATCGTACTCTTCTTCGAAAATTTCTTCCATTTAAACCTCCGTAATACTTTACAGCGATGTCAAAAAGTTGATTCCGTACTTAATGCCCAGATCAACAGCGGCGATCAACAAAGCAACAACAACGGTAATGATCGTAACAACTACCGTCTGCTTGATAACATCGTCTTTGCCGGGCCATGTGATCTTCTTAAATTCAGATCTGACACCCTTAAAAAAATTCTTTTTAGGTTTCTTTTCGTCTGCCATGAATATATCCCTTTCCGGATCAAGCCGAATACCCGATTATTTTGTTTCCTTGTGTAAAGTATGAGCTTTGCAGAATCTGCAGTACTTCTTTGTTTCCATTCTGTCGGGATGGTTCTTCTTTTCTTTAGTGGTATTGTAATTTCTCTGCTTGCATTCTGTACATGCCAATGTGATTCTTGTACGCATAATTTATTTACCTCCGATACCTTAAGTTCACAGTATTTATAAGCTTTAAACCGTTTTTTGAGTGCATAAAAAAAACGCCTAAAACGCAATCTTGCTTATGTAGAATACCATAAGAGACTACCGCCGTCAACATTTTTTTTAAATCAAATTTGAATGCTTTCCTTATATTATAAAAAAAGTGTTGTATTTCTTTTTCGATTATGTTACTATAGTGTTGTAATATTAGCATAAGTCTATGCTCATGCCGGGGTGACGGATACCCGAAATTTAACGGCAATCGATTTCAAGGAAGAAAGGAGGGAGCAGGATGGCTTATTCAATGGCATTAAACAACATCTATAATAACTATCTCACTACGTATGCGCCTAAAGCCAGCGGTCGTTATGACGCGCATAAGAAGAGCGAACTTCGCGGCGTATATAATTCCATTGTGAAATTAAATAAAGAAGCTCCCCTTTCGATCATTGACTCGAGCATTGATTCTCAGTCTTTTGCTGTTTCCATGAAAGAAAACGCAAGAGAATTAAGAAACACCATTGCTTCCCTCGGCGGACTGGACGAAGAAGATCTTCTGAATCAAAAGACCGCATATTCGTCTTCGGCGGATATAGCGGATGTTAAATATATCGGCGAATCGGGTTCCGATTCGGATTCGGGTGAGTTTAAACTCTTCGTTGAAAAACTCGCAACCTCGCAGATCAATACAGGAAACGCTTTAAGGGACGGACCGATAGGTTTAAGTCCGGGAACATATTCCTTTGACGTTTCCATTAATAATATGAGTTACGAGTTCCAGTTTAATATTAATGAAGGGGAAACGAACCTTGAACTTCAGGAGAAACTTTCGAGACTGATAAACAATTCGAATGTCGGTCTTAAATCGGAAGTAGTTAATACTCCGGAAGGAAATGTATTCACCCTTGAAACGACTCTGACCGGTATCGAGGACGACAAACAGCTTCTGTTTAACGTCAGCGATGATAATACAAGCAAATCTTCGGGAGCGGTTAGCTACCTCGGACTCGACCGTGTAACACAGCTTCCCGACAATGCAAAGTTCTATATAAATGACGAACCGCATGTTTCATATTCGAACCACTTTACGGTAGCCAAGACATATGAACTTACATTAAATAAGGCTCAGGAGATCGATGACGAACCGATCACGATAGGTCTTAAGACCGATACGGATTCGATGACAGAAAATGTCGAAAGATTCGCCACGGGATATAACGATTTCATAAGAAGGGCTTCCGAATTCCTGTCGTCACAGCCCAAGACGGGATTTCTGCTCAATGAGATGAACAGGATCTCCGGACAGTACGGACAGGATTTAAGCAATATCGGTATTTCGTTTGACGATGACGGATATATGAAAGTCGATGATGAGAAGCTTACGGAGAACATAAACAACTCCGATGCGCTTGAATCGTTCTCGGGAGTAAGAAAGTTTACCAATTCGGTTCTTAACAAAGCCAACCAGGTAACTCTCAATCCGATGAACTACGTACAGAAGACAATAGTCGCTTACAAGAATCCCGGTAAAGAGTTCGTAACGCCTTACATTACAAGCCAGTATTCGGGAATGATGTTTAACAGCTACTGCTAACCAAAACCAAATAACAATACAAAAAAACCTGCCGATCTTCATCGACAGGTTTTTATTTTGCTTTCTATTCGCTTTTTGCCGAGGTGTCTTCCCCAAGACCTTCCTCTATAACCCTTACCATGTTTTCCATGGCTTCTTCTTCGTCGTCTCCCTCGCAGATGAGTTCGATCGACTCACCCTGCTTAACGCAGGCTGCCAGTACGCTTAATACACTCTTGGCATTCGTATTGTTGTTCCTGTAATTAAATGTAATTCTGGATTTGTATTTAACCGCTTCCTTACACAAATTACCTGCAGGTCTCAAATGAAGACCTGTCGGATTGTTAATTACAACAGTCTTTGTAAGCATATGTTTTCCCCCCGGATTCATACCTTATAAATAATGTTATATTATACCACTTTTTGTCATATTACTCAAGTCTCGTCCTTAGTTAATCTCATCCTAACTTTAAGCGTGCTGTCGGTTCTTAAACCGTCGGGTAAAATGATCTTAACGGGAACATTATATACGCCCTGAGATATTGATGTAATGTTATAGTTCTCAAGCATTTTTTCAAAGTCTGCTACGAGTTCGATATCGCCCGCGGTAACATCCGCAAGTTCTTCGTCGAGGCCCCACATTGAAACAACAACTCTGTTGTCTGTCACGCTTTCGATATTGTCAAGGATCTCTGCGCTGTATCCTTCGGGAAGATCATCCATGGCGATCTTGGTGACGAATATGTTCTGCGTTTTGTTGACCTCTTTCTCTATTCCGACGGATACCGAAACACTGCCCTTAAAATCATCTTCCGCGGCATTCACACCGGACGGCAGATAATTAAGTACATTGAGCATGGTCTTATATGTGGTCTTCTGATCGTTTATATTAACCTTGTCGCTCGGAATGGTGATCTGATTGATATTGTCAAGAACCGATCTGGGTCCGGCGATCCTAATCTCCGAAGGATTGATCTCAACCGTTCCGTTTGCCTTGTAACCTTCCTCGGGAACGCCGCTCGGATTGCAGACGATGTTAACCGTTTTGGTGAAAAGGATCTCCTGGCTTACATTGATGGTATCAATGTTCATTTTGATCCTGGATGTATCAATAGGATTACCCAGCGCATCGTAGAGGATGATCGGCGAGGAAGCGGAAACGTTGTTCGTTGCTCCATCTACATCTATCTGAACCATTGCCGACTGGATCGTATCTATAACCGATACGGGTCCTTCGATCCTTACACGGTTAAGACTTAAAGAATAACTTCCTTCTATATATCCGTATGCAGGTTTGCCGATGGGATCTACGCCGATGGCTTTCTGAATACGTTTGAGTTCTTCAATCTCAAGTTCGATCGAATCGATCTCGGGTTTCATCGTATCGATATCACCCGAATATTTATTGGAAGTAACCTTAAGTTCAACCGTATTGTCTTCCTTAAGCTTGTTAAGATCTGCAACAACATTGATATTATCTTTGGAAATATCTTCAATAACGGATCTTCTTCCGCTTACGGTAACGTCAACTGTTCTCTGGTCTTCTTTGATATCATAAACAAGATTCTCATCCGTAAGTACGGACTCGTTGGTAACGGTTACCTGTACATCATTGAACTGTACGCTCTTTACCGGATCGTCGATGTTTACGACGATTATCCAGATAATAATGGAAAAGAGGACAGCGAGGACTTTAAGATTAAGATTGTGCGTCAGCTTCTGCTTCATCTTTTTTGCCCTCCTTCTTCTTTTTCTTGTCCGCTTTCCTGGACTTTTCTTCCTTCTTGTCCTGAACGCTCTCAAGTTTTCTTCTTAAATCGATAACGTCAAGGCAGCGGAAAAGTTCACCGTTCTGTGCAACGCTGACTGTACCGGTTTCTTCGGAAACGATTATAACAAGCGCATCCGTAACTTCGGAAATACCGACACCCGCTCTGTGTCTGGTTCCTAAGTCTTTGGAAAGGCTTCTGTTGTCCGACAAAGGAAGATAACAGGTTGCGGACTGCACCCTGTCGCCGCGGATGATAACAGCTCCGTCATGAAGAGGAGTGTTGTGTTCGAAAATATTTACAAGAAGCTGACTGGATACAACTCCGTCAACCGTGATTCCGGTTCTTTCATATTCTTCCAGAGGAGATTCCGCTTCAATAACAATAAGGGCACCCGTTTTGGCGCGTCCCATTTCAAAGCATGCACTGATGATCTCATTAAGAGTTTTGTCCGTAAATCTGCCGTTGTTCTGTTTGTCTCCGAGCAGAATGATACTCATAAGGAAATTGTTCTTTCCCAGATCTTCTATAAGCCTTCTGATCTCCGGCTGCAGAGCGACGATTATCGCTACGGCACCCAGTGTGAAAAGACTCTTGCCGATCCAGATGATAGTAGTCATATCAAGGATCTCGGCAACGGCCATAAATACAAGAATAACGGCAAGACCTTTAACAACGGCCCACGCTCTGGTATTCTTCATCCATTTCATGGCCTGGTAAAGAAGAAATGCGAGAATGATCATTTCCAGAATATCCAGGATACCCACTCTGGGAAGTCTGAATGCTGCCATATATGAAGTTACGAAATCAACAATTCTCTGAAACATTTAATCCCTGTTCAATCTTTCTTCGAGTTTTCTTCTCTGATATGCCATTCTTCGGCTTAATCCCAAATCCGAATCTTCTTCCTGAACTATCTCATCCGATGTGCTTTCCTCTTTAACGGGAGCACTCTCGGGTTCCTCGTAGATCCTTGTTCTCTGAGCTTCTTCGTTTCGAAGTCTCTCTTCTCTTCTCTTTGCGGCTTCTCTTCTTCTCGCGATCTCCGCCTGTCTGGCTTCGTAAGCCGCTCTTTCTCTTGCGAAATCACCTTCCTCGGCAGGTCTTCTTGCACCGGAACGGCTCTGTCCGCTTCTTGAAGGAGCTTCTTCTTTATCTTCTTTTTCTTCTGCCGCGCTGACTTTCTTCTCTTTTACCTTCGAAGATTTGCCTGCGGTCATTTTATCTTTTATGTTTCTTGCGGATTTGGATGAATCCTTTGCATCCGCACCGTCTTTTACACTTCCGACCGTAACCTTGGGAACAGCCTTAACGTAATAGTAGTAATCATCATCTTCAAACTGTACTTTCTCCGTACGCGAATAATCGACGTCGAATAATATGAACTGGAGCACCCTGACTACAAGGCACGCAAGGATCGTTCCGAAGATGAGACCTACGATTGAAATATCTGTCTTATACATTACGTCTCCGACAAGGATTGTAAGCATTCCTACAAGTGCGCCGGTAACCATGGCGATCGTCCATGCGTAATTTATGGAAAGTCTTCTGACTATATAAACAACAAGAACTATAAGCGCAAATGCGGCTGCACAGACAAGCATTTCCTTATTCTTGATAATGCCTTCGAACAAAGCCTTGAGTCTGTCAACGATATCCGTTTCTTCCGCACTGTCGGCGAATGTTCCCTTGACTTTGACCATGTATTTTAAAATGTAAAATATGATCGTACCGCATGCAACCGAAATCGAACTAGCGGGTGTTCCGATAAGACCGAACGACATGGGGATAACATACGGTATCTTAAGCACGAAACATAATGGAGTAAGAAGTACCGCAACCATATCCTTCGGGGAAAATCTGAAAAACAGAAGGAACATGATTATATATACTACTGCCAGTACGGCCGCAAACTCGAGTGAGATCGCGTATGCATGTGCCAGAGTCAGTATGGCAGCCAGTACCACCGTAACGCTCATCGGCATGAAAGAACAGAAAAGTCCCAGTATCAGAGCGAAGGGGAATTTTGCTATTTTAGTCATGAAACCGAATTTGGAGTTGATCGTGCAAAATACGATCATTGCGAATATTAATTTGCCGAAAGGAACCAGATATGCTTCATACTTGCTGAGTATTGTCAGCACTTTCATTCTGATTTCCCGTAACTTAGTCATCATCGTCTTCTTCCTCAAAGTCTTCTTTTCTGCCGTAATGAGACAACAGTTTCTTTAAATTTCTGGAGAAAATTCTCTTATATTTTACCGCCTTGTTGTACTTTACAAAGAATACAACCGCGATCAATGAAACATACACAGCAACAAAACCGATATAATACAATATCAGTTTCTTTGCATACTCCATTAAATCTATTCTGTAGAAATCCGTCATAAGCTGTTCGGAATTACACAAAAGGTATAATCCGATGATTATAAAGAAAACGACGGTCGAGCAGATGATCGCTCCGAGAATCTTCATTCCGATGTAATCCGAACGAAAATACTTGGCAACGGGCTCATTCCTTTTGCCTTCCGTTTTCTCGTATATCGCTATTCGCGTCATAAGACGGATCTTCTTTTTTCCCTCTTCGTTGATCATAATCTGTCCGTGGCCGGGATCCGTGCTCTTAGTTTAAGAATCTCATCTTGGGAGAATCTCCGTGCTTTCTTCCTATCGCTCCGTCATCCCCGCTGTTTTCATGCTGGGATGTGGCAGCCATAAGTCCTCTTGAAAGTTCAAGTTTGCACTTCTCGCAGTATCTTCCGCCTTTGATCGTCGCACCGCAACCTTCGCAGTCGATTCCCACGGGAGAATCGTCTCCGAATACCAGTCTCTCTTCTCTGATCCACTGTTTTATCTGGTTCTCGGTAACGCCGCACTGCTCACAGATATCCGCGATTCCGGCTTCCTTATTGTTTCTGATAAATTCTTTTACAACGTGGAACTGTTCTTCAAATTCCTCTTTGCATGCGGGACATATCATGGGTCCTGCAATATAATTAAAAATCTTTCCGCATCTTCTGCAGTTTCTGACATCCATAATCTCACCCCCGTTATCTGTCAATCCCGACAGCTATCGTCACAAAATAGACTCTGCCGACACCCGCCTCAAGAAGCACCTTCGATGCTTCGTCCAATGTACTGCCTGTCGTATAGACATCATCCACCAGAATAACCGTATTTAATTTTACACCTTTTTGGGCTATATGAAAAGCCCCTCTAAGATTCTTTTCCCTTTGCAGATTGGTCAGTTTTTTCTGTTCTTTCGTCTTTTTGCATCTTATGAGAACATCGTTTATTAACGGTATACCGAGTCTGTTTGATAGATGCTTTGCAAGTACTTCTGACTGATTGTATCCGCGCTTTAACATTTTCGATCTGTGAAGGGGTACGGGAATAAGCGCATCGGCCTCAAAATTTTTGATCTCATCGCCTAAATATCTTGCAATCTGTGCGGCATAGAATTCCCCGTATTCGGGCCTTGAATTGTTTTTAAAAGAGTTGATCGAATCTTTTACGGAGTCGTATTCGTATAGTGCAACTCCTCTTAAAAAACTTTTATCGTTTTTCTGACAGTCCCTGCAGTATTCCTCATTTTGAGAATCGATGTGCTTCGAACATTTCATGCAGCGCGGATACGGTACGCGTCTCGGTATCGTAATGCACTCACTGCAGATGAGCGAGTCATCTGTGATTATGTCGTCGCATATCGGACATCTTCTCGGAAAAATGAGTCTTTCAGGTCTTATCAAACGTTCATTACCTCATTAAGTCTTTCCCTGAAATCCGTGTACCTCTTTCTGACACCGTCATTGGAGACCATTTCTTTTATCTTTTCACTGCTGCCGAGAATCATGACGCATTTCGTTGCTCTGGTTATCGCCGTATATAAAAGATTTCTTGTCAGAAGCTGTTTCGGAGTATCCAGAATCGGAATTATGATCGCGGGGTATTCGCTTCCCTGCGCCTTGTGTATCGTGGTCGCATACGCAAGTTCGAGTTCGTCTGCCTCGTCCCTTGCATAGACCGCCTCTCTGACATCGTCGTAAACAACCGTGATGCTCTTGTCAAAAGAATCAATATCGGTGATCCGTCCGATGTCTCCGTTATACACACCCTCTCCGCTTTCGATCGCGATACTGTTAAAACCTCTCACGACCCAGGGCATATCGTAATTGTTTTTGATCTGCATTACCTTATCGCCCACGCGGAAAGTCGTCTCTCCCCTGACAACTTCTTTTTTGTTGTTAGCGGGAGGATTTATGTACTGTTGTAAAACATGGTTTAAAGATTCCACGCCGAGTTCACCTTTTTTAGAAGGAGAAAGGACCTGGATCTCAAAAGGATCCGTTTCGAATTTCGCCGGGATCCTGTTCTTTAAAAGTTCTATGACATCCCTTACCAGAGACTTCCTGTCGCCCCTTTCAAGGAAAAAGAAATCATTGCTTTCCGCATTCTTATCAAGCGGAGGACATATCCCTTTATTTACACTGTGGGCATTAACTATGATCCTGCTGTTTTCGCTCTGTCTGTGGATCTTCTCAAGGATCGAGCATTTAAAATACCCGCAGTCGAGGAGGTCCCTGAAGATATCTCCCGCACCGACGCTCGGAAGCTGGTTCACGTCTCCGACCATGATCACTCTCGAACCGATCTTAACCGCTTTTAAGAATGATGCAAAAAGAAATACGTCCACCATGGACATTTCATCGATGATGAAAACTTCCTCTTCCAAAAGATTTTCTTCGTTTCTTCCAAAGCGCGTATCTTCCCTGTCCTCGGGAACCGCCTTGGCTTCAAGTAGTCTGTGGATCGTCCTGGCTTCAAACCCGGTGGTTTCACTCATTCTCTTGGCAGCACGCCCCGTGGGAGCAGCAAGCACTACATCCTTTCCTAGATCAAAAAAGAATTCGGTAAGCGCTTTGATGATCGTCGTCTTTCCGGTACCCGGTCCGCCGGTCAAAAGGAATATTCCGTTGTTAACGCCTTTTTCTATTGCCGAGATCTGCGAATCATCAAGTTCGAAACCAAAGCCGGATATTATCTTATCCAGTTTTTCTTTTATCCAGAGTTCCTCTTCCTCGCCGCCGCTGCTTTCAAAGAAAGAGTCTTTTAACTGTTTTAATTTGCCCGCGCAGTATGCTTCGTTTTTGTAAACGCCTTTTAAAAAGACCTTGTCGGGATTCTTTATCATCAGTTTGTTTGAAAAGCAGAGACCGGTTATGCCTTCCTCGATCTGCTCTTTTTCAACCTGTAAAAGTTCGAATGCCCTGTCGATCAGAAGCTCCTTGGGAAGATAAGTGTGACCTTCCTCTGTAGCAAGCAAAAGAACATACTGTATGCCGGCTTCGATCCTTTCCTCGGAATTGGCTTTTATACCGACACTTGAAGCTATCTCGTCAACGGTCTTAAAGCCGACGCCGTAGATATCTTCCGCGATCTTGTAAGGATGCTCCCTTACGATCCCGTAAAGTTTATCCTGGTATTTTTCGTATATCTTGGCTGCAAGCGAATTTGAGATATTGTATTCCTGCAAAAAGATCATGGCGTTTCGCATATTCTTCTTGCCCGCATATTCCACGGCGATATTTCTCGCCATGTTGTCGCTTATTCCTTTTACTTCGCTTAATCTCTCGGGCTCGTTTTCGAGAATGTCGAGAGTCTTTTCCCCGAAACACGCAAAAATGCGCGCCGCAAGTTTGGGACCTACCCCCTTAAGCGCACCCGAAGCCAAATATTTAATTACCGCATCTGTGTCCGTGGGCTGAATCGCCCTGTAAGACGTCATCTTAATCTGACCGCCGTATACGGGATGGATGACTTCATTACCCGTAACTTCTATGAAATCCCCTTCGGATATTCCGAAAACATTACCCGTTACGGTAATGTTTGTATCGGGGAAGTCCGAACAATTTAAAATAAAAATTCCGAAATGATTTGTTTCATTGACGTATTTAAACGAAGCAACCGAACCTTTTAAGACCATGTATTACTCGTAGTTTCTCCTCATCTGTTCGTAAAGGCTTTGGGCCAGACCGACCCCGTTGTTTTCATCGACGGATCTTGAAGCGATCTCCGATACCGCCTTATCCTTAAAATAATCCACCAAAGTCGAGTTCTCGCCTTCGCTCTTCGGAATCGTTTTAAGCATTTCCTTGTAAACCTGTTCCGTAAAGTATGCTTCAAATTCCTTGCATACTTTCATGAGTTCATCGTCGCTCGCTTTATCGCTGTTTTTGATCTTCTCTTTTAAAAGCTCCGCATTCTGTGTGCTTGCAGCATTTGTCGCAAGATCGGAATATGA
>JAEEGK010029069.1_pt1 | contig 11046 bp, 15 predicted proteins | sample 8958771 | NCBI WGS metagenome assembly JAEEGK01 (sample SAMN16246547, study PRJNA631951) | gut metagenome | biome: gut microbiome; feature: rumen; material: SC-attached | host: Bos | place: Iran: Karaj | collected 2018-10 | reverse complement strand
AAAGGGCGCGTTGCAAAATAGCGTCTGAAAAAACAAAGGCACCAGCTTTCCCCGAAAAGGGGTTGGCTGGTGTCTCTGTTTGTGGTAAAATTTAGGTGTGAAACAAAACCTTACCATTTCAGAGTATTACGTAGTTGAGCGAAATGGTCAACTGAATTTACTCTGAACACAGAAAAAATAATACCAGAGGATGCACCCGTCCGGCTGACAGACGCGCAGCTTGAGAAGCTGGATTAAACCAACGATAAGTTCCAGTTTGACGAGGTGATCCAATGGAACTTGACGAAAAATGGATAAGAGCACATTTGCCGGAAGACTGCCGGGATTAACCGATTGACTGTTTTGGTGGTCTCTATTTGGATGGCCTCAAGGTAATGTCGAAAGGAGAACGCGGCGATCCTGACACGATCCGCTATGAGGCGAAGGATGAGGAGGATCTGAAATGGTGGCAGCTGGATACCATCTGCCGGTTTGTCGGCAAAGCAGATAAAACGAAAATCTGGCGCTGGTACAGAGATTATGCAAATTCAAAGCTCGGGCAGTTCTGCTATATCGAACACAGACATTACGACTATAATGCCATAGAAGATGCCAGATTGCCGGGGTTTGAACGATATCTCAGGAACCTGAAGTATGCCTTCCCTGCAGACTACTTCAGAAAGAAGGTTGAAGAATATACCGGCCTCATGAACCGCTGGTTTCTGGTTCCCCACTGGGGTTATGATTTTGAAAAACTGTGTTTTATCGAGATCAGTGATTCAAGGGAATACAGCAGTGATTTTGATAAATCCGAAGAGATAAAGCCCGATCGTATCATTCGAGTAGTAGACTGACAGATTCAAGTTTGTCGGGATGACGCAAAATCGGGATTTGTAGGAGGAAACAGAATGTCATTCGATAATATGATGCCTTGTTCTGAAGAAGACGCTGAATTGATTGAAGAACAGGCCAGCCGGGCGTTTGATACCATCGCTCCGCCCGAAGAGGCTGCCAAGGAAGAAGAATTCGTGTATAAAGTCACAGATGAAAAAGGAAGCCTTCTCGGAGGGTGTATTCTGGCTGTCGATGCACGGAAAACAGCGTCGATTTTCGATCTGTGGGTGGAGGAAGCATACCGCTGTCAGGGAATTGCTTCCGCGCTGATCCAAGAGGCCGAGAAGAAAGCAAGAGAGCTTGGCTGCTATCTCGCCATGGTCGGCACTTTCGATTTTCAGGCAAAACCGTTCTACGAAAACCATGGCTATATGGTGAATGACACAATGACGGGTGTGCCGAAGGGACATGCGCACTATTTTATGACGAAAAGGCTCGACCGATCCGTTACCCAACGTGATCCTTCAAACCCAAATCAATATGAGATTATCCCAGGCAGCGAAGAAGATGCGAAATTCCTCTCCGGCAGGCTGCGCAGGCACGATGAGGCATTCGCGCCGCGCGAGCACGAATACGTTTCCATCGGGAAAAAGGTCATGGACGAGAACGGCAGGATCATTGCCGGCCTTGTCGGCGGCGTAGACGGATGGAATGGCACAGATATCGATGCGCTTTGGGTGGACGATCCGTACCGGAGGCAAGGGATCGGCACCCGGCTGCTCCGCCAGTTTGAGCGGGAGGCCAAAGAAAACGGCGCAAATGTTGTGTTTATTGAAGCATATGATTGGAACGTGGGATTTTTCAGAAAGAACGGCTATGAGACAGTGACTGGCATGCTTGAGGATTATCCGAAAGGTCACACCATGTATTGCATGCAGAAGCCGCTTTGACTGGCGCACTGACCAATTCCAGTTTGAAGAGGTAAATATGTTTATTGAATTGGTTCGATTAAAACACGGAGATTCTGATTTGGATGAATTGATTCGGATTCATCAAGAACCATCCGTCTCCAGATTTCTTTCAACTTCTGATAATTATTTTAAATATGTAACAGGAACGGAAGGCGTCGATTATTACAAGATAATAGTCGACGGGATTCTTGTCGGAGGAATTCATAGTGAAATTGATAGCAATACTGTGTCTCTCAGCATTTGTGTCGATGAAAAGCATAGATGCCTTGGAATAGCAGAAAAGTCATTGCAGAAATTCTTTTCACTATTGCCGAGTGCTGTTAAAACAATAGAAGTATATATCGAAGAGACAAATATTCCGTCAATCCTTTTATTCCAAAAGCTTGGATTTCAAACTTCAGGGAAAGAGCAAGAACTTATAAAGTATTGTAAGTTGTTATAATGACAAATCCCGGGATGAACCTTGGAACATAAAATTGGAATATATTACAGGATAATGAAATAAGCAAATCGGAATTTGGCTTTTGCAATCATCGATTTGTGTTACGGAACGCTATATCAAATTATGGGCGGAAAGGCAAATATGGAAGACTGTGTGTTTTGCAAAATAGGTACCGGCGAGATACAGGGACTCAGGATCTGTGAAGATGACGAGGCTCTCGCATTCATGGACATCTCGAAGGATTATGACGGACATATTCTTGTTATACCCAAGAAGCACTATCGATATGTGACCGATTGTCCCGAGAATGTGGCTTGTAAGGTTTGGTTCATGGCACAGAAGGTCAGTAAACACCTGATTGAAGACTGCGGTTACGACGGAGCCGACATCATGTCAGCCAACAGTCCCGTAAGCCAATCACTCCCTCATTTTCATGTACACATAATCCCGAGAAAAATCGGGGATCGACTGGGCAATCCAGGAGAATGGCCTACGCCCGCAGGGGCTAAGGAAGATGTGCGCGTTATGCATGAAAGGCTGAAAATGATCTGATATATTCAAGGATGACTGGAAAGAAAAGCATTTTCTTCCCTGTTCATTTCCTTTTGAATGACAAATTCCAGTTTGTAGGGGTAACTGTATATGGGAGACGAAACCGCCAAAGACGCATGGGCAACGCTGACCCATGAGGAAAAGAACCGCATCCTTTATCAGCAGCAAAAGGAACTGCTGGCCACCTTTCTCGAAAAGGGAGCCATTTCAAAGGAGCAATACGAAAAGAGCCTCCATGACCTGACAGAGAAAATGGGAGCAAGGATTGTTACTGGCCTGGATTTTGGCTTGAGGAGTGACAATTCCGGTTTGTCGGGATATCGCTAAATCGGGATTTGACTGTAGCGTAGCGGATTATCTTTTGAGATAATGCGCTAACGAAATATGCGATCATGGGAGCAGTAAAGCAATGGATCATGTATTTGAACAGGTGGAGAAGAATATAGACAACCTGGTCCTGGGAAATGCGGACTGGACAGCATCCGCCTCGAAGGAAGAACTGGAAGCGGCCCGAAAGGGAGAGCTTCATCTCCGTTTCTGGAACGGGGAAGTGCCGGAGGAATGGCTGAAGGATATCAAAGGGAAAAGGGTGCTGTGCCTGGCGGGTGCCGGCGGTCTGCAGGCACCGTTATTTGCCTGCGCAGGGGCGAAGGTGACGGTGATTGATCTCTCCGGCAGGATGCTGGAAAAGGACCGGGAAATCGCGGAGAGGGAAAAGCTGGATATTGAGATCGTGAAAGGGAATATGTGTGACCTTTCCCGGTTTGCAGATGAGTCCTTTGACCTAATCTTCAATCCGCCGTCTCTGATGTATATCCCGGACGTCAGTGTGGTATTCCTGGAATGCTTCCGGGTGCTGGTGAAAGGCGGAGAACTGATGATCACAGCACCTGCACCCATCAACTATATGTGTGACTGGGTGGAGGATGAGCAGGGCGGCTATTACAAGACGGTTCACCGGGTGCCCTGCTGTACCCGGGAATACGACGATTCCGAATGGATTGAGTATGGGCATACCATGGAAGAATATCTGGGCGGAATGATCCAATGCGGCTTTGTACTGAACGGATATATGGAATGCCAGGGAGAGGACATTACAGAGCTTAACTTTCTGGCCAGGGCAGTGAAACCGGAATAATGATTGTATTACGATATCATTAATAGTGAGAAGTATCGGAAGTTATCGCACAAATTCAAGTTTGTCGGGATGACGCAAAATCGCAGTTTGCAGGGAGGATTACGTGAAAATAGAAAAAGATGAAATAACAATCCGAGATTTTACGGAAACAGATCTTCCACTCATGTTTAAATGGTTGACAGATAAGAGAGTGCTGGAGTATTACGAAGGTCGTGACGTCAGGTTTACGATGGATACTTTGTCTGCACATTTTTTGGAAGAAATTCCAGATGGATTCAGAATGATCATCGAGTATAAGAAATCCCCCATCGGATATGCACAGGCCTATCAATTGAGTGGTGAATTGTTCGATGAATATGACTATCCTGACGATGGACATATAGTGTTTGCTATGGATCAGTTTATAGGTGAGCCGAAATACTGGAGTAAGGGAATAGGCTCATCTTTTTTGAAAATGATGGCTTCTCATCTGAAAGAAAATATGGCTGCGGAACGAGTTCTTCTTGACCCGCACCAAGATAATAAAAGGGCTATAAGGGCATACGAGAAAGCCGGGTTTAAAATCATTAAATCACTTCCAAAACATGAGATGTTTGAGGGAGAAAAAGTAGATTGCTGGCTGATGGAATTAGCACTGTAGATTCCAGTTTGTAGAGATAATGTGTTAGCGCGTTATATCGGAAGATAATTTTATTACGGACGTGACTCAACTGGCAGAGTGGGGCGGGGCCGTGCTTCTCGAGATGAGGGTTCAAGTCACGTTGCCCGTTTATATTGAGATGAAAAATAACATGAAAATGCCCTAAAATAAGTTATGCAACGTAAAGTTGCGTAAAAGCAAACGTGAGTTGGTGGAACTCCCAGACAATATTTGGTATAACAAAGCCATCAAATGAATGGAGGACAAAGAAATGAGTTTTGGAAACAATCTTAGAATGGCAAGGAAAGAAAAAGGAATCACACAGGAACAGCTTGCAGATCTGTTAAATGTATCAAGACAGGCTGTTTCAAAATGGGAATCCGAAAACGGTTTCCCAGAGACAGAAAAACTCTTGGCTATATCAAAGGAGCTTGGGGTATCGCTTGATTACCTCATGGATAATAAGCCTGATGATGAAAACGAAGCTGAAGAGCCTGTTGTAGCCCCTGCTACTGAAAAGAAGATAATGATTGCCACATATGATGGTAGCCAGACAGTAAATTGCTTATCAGTAAGATACACAAAAATCGTATTCCCATCAAAAAACGAACCATCATACATCCTTGATGCGGTTGACAGGGTAGGCTTCTTTGGGGCACATAGGGTGATCCTTGGATGGTATGAAGATGAGGAAACAGTAAAGAAAGAGATGAATGAGATTATCTCTGCTATTGAGGAAGGCAAGACAGCCTATACTTTAAAGTATTTTACAGATGTGAAAATATCTTTCCTTGGAACTGCTTCAAGAAAATAGTAAAATTAAACCGGAAGATATTTGCTACTAGGTGTTGAGGAGATTAAAGACATGTTTTGGGACAAGATTTCACCTTTATATGACATATTTGAAAATATTTATAACGGCAAGGTATATACCGGTACCGGGAAAAAGGTTGCAGAACTTATAGATTCGTCGGATGAAGTATTGGAATGCGCATGTGGAACAGGTGCTATCAGTATATATATTGCGCAGAAGTGTAAAAAGTTGATCGCAACAGACTTTGCAACCGGGATGCTTCGGAGAGCAGCAAAGAAATGCCGGAATTACCCGAATGCTGTGTTCAAGAAAGCTGATATTACAAATATTAAATGCAAAGATGCCCGCTTTGATAAAGTGGTTGCAGGTAACGTGATCCATTTGTTGCCTGACCCGGAGAAGGCACTTCATGAATTGGAAAGGGTAGTTAAGCCGGGAGGTGAGATCATCATTCCGACTTATATCAATATGTCAAAGGGAACGGGAACAGCAGCGGTTAAGTTCATTACTCTTCTCGGAGCAGATTTCAAAAGGCAGTTTGATCTGGATTCATATAAGGCATTTTTTGAAGACAAGGGATATACCGGAGTAGAGTATCATGTGGTCGACGGGCGCATGCCATGTGCTATTGCTGTAATAACCAAAGTTTAGCGTTCTGCAAGGGAGTTATGGAAAAGATCAGTGAGATGGTACAGAAGATTTGTGGAGTTGAAAATGAAAAAAATTATCAAGATTACAGTAATTGTACTGGCTATAATATATCTTGTTATAGCACCGATAACAATTGCCGTGATTCATGGAATGGTTATGTCAAAATGTTCCTACGATGAATATAAATCCGAGGTGTATTTGGTGTACGATGACGTGGCCACAGACTATCCGCGTGAAAGGGTTCAGGTGGCATCAGGTGAGAATAATTTATCTGTGTACTTATATGGAAAAGACAATAAAAAAGGACTCATAGTAGTTTCGCCTGGTCATAGGGATGCCAATGATGTTAAATTGTATGAGATCACGTATTTTGTCGATGCGGGATATCAAGTGATCTGTTTTGATTATACCGGATGTTATACAAGTGAAGGAAATACCTTCGGTAAATACACGCAAGCAGTTTACGATCTGGATGCAGTTTTGACATATTGTGACAACAATGAAGCATTTTCCAGCATGCCTATTTTCCTGTTCGGACATAGCCTTGGGGGATACGCCACGGGAGCGGTACTAAACTATGATCATAGAGTTGATGCGGCTGTTGTTGCATCTGGATTTGATTGTGCCAATGAACAGTGGGAATGCTCTGTGAAGCGGTTTACGGGGTTGGCATATTATCTGATCCGACCGATAAATCTTGTTTTCATAGCTTTGAAATATGGTGAAGACCGTAATCTTTCTGCAATAGATGGAATTAATAAATCTGACATTCCGGTTCTTGTCATAAGTGCGGAAATAGATGAGTTTTATGGTGATGGAAAGAGTCCGATTTACAATAAAAGGGACTCCGTAACGAATAGTAAATGTAAGTTTGTTCTTATGGATCAGGAAAACCACAATGAGCATTATACTTATTTTCTTACGGACAATGCTATAGAGTACCAAAATTGTAAGCATCAGGGCAATATAAACAAGGAACTATATAATGAACATGATGAAAGCGTTATGAAGATGATCTGTGATTTTTATGAGCAGAGCAGGTAAACAATATCATGTGAATATAAAGCGGATGTAGAATCAAGAAAACAGGAAATATTAGATTTCTGTAAGTGCATATAGGGATCGTTCTGCTTAATCAGAAATTATACTTTGACTTTGAGAGGAAGAAGAAAATGGAACTTTGGGATGCATATGACAGAAATTTTAAGAAGATAGAAGGCATTACACTTATCCGTGGAGAGGAGAGCAGCATACCCAAGGGGATTTATCACATGGTGGTCTTAATACTTGTGCGTCATGTCGATGGCCAATACCTGCTGATGAGACGTTCCCCCGGTAAGGCTTATCCTTTGTACTGGGAAGCAACTGCGGGTGGCTCGGTATTGCAAGGGGAATCCGCAATTGAGGGTGCATTACGTGAACTGAGAGAAGAAACGGGAATAATCGCTGATACCCTCGAAGAAAAGGAACGTTTTGTCAAGGATGAAACACATAGCGCATATTATGCATTTGTATGCATCACGAGTTGTGACAAGGAAAGCGTTATTCTCCAGGAAGGGGAGACCTGTGACTATAAGTGGGCTGATAAGGAAGAAATACTTGCCATGGGAGACGATGAGCTACTGGCACAGACCATGAGGAAGTACGTGATATAGCATTAAACCAGAATATATTTCAGGATAACCAAGAATTGGGAGATTTGTTGAAATATGTATTACCATGCTTCCCCTGTTGAAGGGATTAAACAATTAGAACCGAGGGTATCAGATCATCATATTCCGCTGGTTTATTTCTCGACGAAAAGAGAAAACACGCTCGTTTACCTTAGCAACGCTATACAGAAGTATTGCAAAGAAACAGGTTTCAATTACGATGGGATATGGAAAAAATGGGGACCATACGGTTTTACAAAAGATGGAATCCAGCAGCTGCAGGAGTATTATCCCAATGCGCTTGAAAAGACTTATAAAGGTGTCTCCGGATATATATACAGTGCAGAGAGTATTACAGATTCTGGTTTCGAGACCAAAATACCGAATGCTGCTTCCAGCAATGCACCGGTAACAGTAGTGGAGGCAGAATATGTTCCAGATGCATATGAAGCAATTCTTGAGGCAGAAGAAAAAGGGCTTATTGCAATCCTGAGATACGAAGAAATATCTGAGAAGATGAGGGACTGGATTAGGAAGACAATTCTGCAGGAATATCAAGAAAATGCAGACCATCCCGAATATCGACATTTTCTGAAGGGATTTTTCTCAAGTATTCTCGGAGAATAACTGGTTCTGGGGGACGGATGAAGTGATAGAGCGTTATCTCGGAAGTTAAAGCGGAAAAGCCACTGCATCTTTGTACAGCTTCTGAAGCGTTTTGATAAATGCCGTAAGGCTCTCGCGGCTATCCGTCTTGTGGGTGCAGAGGACGCAGTGGAAACACTCTGTACAGTCATAAGGAATCCATGCGAATTGCCCGCTGTGGTCGTTTAAGAATCCGGGAGCAAGGCAGATGCCTTTGCCGGATGCAATGTTTACATAAGTAGAGTCATGATCGGGGCTGTTAAAATATTCGATTTTCCCGGAGGAGATGAGCTTTTGCTGCACGTTTCTAAGGGCAGCCGGAGAACCGCCGCCTACCATGAGGGTGCGTCCGTAGATGTCTTCATCCGTGATGATGTTCTTTTTAGCCAGAGGATCGTTTTTATCGGCAATAAGGTAGATACCGGAATCAAAGAGCTTGTGGATGTTTATTCCCGGGATATGTTTAGTCTGTTCTATGAGTGCAAAGAGCACATCGGATTGTTCCTTCAAAAAACATTCCACACCGTTATCGTACTGAAACAGAGGAGTAACCTGGACACCGGGTTGCTCCTTTTCAAATATGCGGATAGCTTCGGGTAGAAAGTATATGGCTTGTCTGACCATCATGGAAACAGAGATGTTGTCAGTATATCTGGCACTGAAATTCTGCCCTTGCTCTATGGCGCGTTTCATATCCTCACGCATACCGGAAAGGTAGGTTACAAACTGCGCTCCGGCCGGAGTGAGTGCAGCTCCCTTGCCGTTTCTTTCAAATATCTTAAAACCTATCTCATCCTCAAGCAGTTTAACCTGATAGGAGAAAGTTGGCTGGCTGACGAATAAATTTTCGGCAGCACGGCTGAAGCTAAGAGTTCTTGCGAGTTCTATACAGTAATCTATCTGTTTTGTAGTCATTGCGTAATCTCCTTGAAATCAGATATTTAAATTTTAAATCAATTATAGAATATTTGAATTGGATTTTTCAAGTGTTTTATGCAATAATTTAATCACAAAAGCAAATGACACAGATTACGAAAACTATAACGGAGGATAATACGATGGCAAAAACATTGATAGCTTTTTTTTCAAGAGCAGATGAAAACTATTTTGGCGGAGCAATGAGATACGTAAAGGTTGGAAACACCGAGATAGTAGCAGGGTTCATGAATGAACTGATCGATGCGGATACCTTTAAGATCGAGATGAAGGATCCTTATTCACCGGTATATATGACCTGCATTGACGAAGCGAAGAAGGATAAGCTTAGTAATGCAAGACCCGAGCTTACCGGTTACTTAGACAGCATTGATGAATATGACACCATAGTTCTTGGTTACCCGAACTACTGGGGGACGTTTCCTATGGCAGTCGCAACATTCCTGGAAAAATATGATTTCACAGGCAAGACAATCCTTCCTCTTTGTACTAATGAGGGAAGCGGAATGGGATCCAGTGAGAGCGACGTAAAAAAGAGCGCCAAGGGAGCAACAGTAAAGCGCGGCCTTGCAATCACGGGTTCTAAGGCAGCTGATTCCAAGGACGCAGTAAAAAAATGGTTTGAAGCAAACGGATTAATATAAAAAAGAAATGGAGGATTGTGCAATGGAATACGTAACACTTAACAATGAACTGAAATGTCCTGTAGTAGGGATCGGAACATTTATGCTTTCACCTGCCGATGCAGAGAACAGTGTAAGAGAAGCCTTGAAGATGGGCTATTCACTGGTAGATACCGCAAATGCATATGTGAATGAGAGGGCATGCGGACGCGGAATAAGGGAAAGCGGACTTAAGAGGGAGGATGTATTCCTTTCCACCAAGCTCTGGCCCAGTGAATATGAAAACCCGAATGCTGTGGATGAGACCTTGGAGCGCCTTGGGGTTGACTACGTAGACCTTCTTTATATCCATCAGCCTGCAGGCAACTGGCTCGCAGGATACAGACAGCTTGAGAAGGCTTATAAGGAAGGCAAGGCAAAGAGCATCGGTATCTCAAATTTTGAAGGAAAGTATATTGAGGAGCTTGAAACGAAGTGGGAGATCGCACCCCAGTTTATCCAGGTGGAGGCGCATCCTTATTTTACCCAGAAGGAACTGCGAAAGACTCTTGATAAGTATGGGATCAAGCTTATGAGCTGGTATCCGTTAGGACACGGCGATAAGAGCCTGATAAATGAGCCGGTTTTTGCCGAACTTGGAAAGAAGTACGGAAAAACTCCTGCGCAGATCATTCTCCGCTGGCATACACAGATGGGATTTGTGGTGATCCCCGGAAGCAAGAATGTGGATCATATTAAGGATAATCTCAACATTCTCGATTTTAAGCTGACGGACGAAGAGATGGCTAAGATCGCGGAGCTTGATAAGAATGAGAGATATTATCACAGGACAGATGAGCAGCTTAAACAGTTCGCAGGCTGGAGGCCGACCTTTGAAAAGGCGTGATCTGCGCTTTTTTGTTTTCAGAGAAGGCTCATTTTAAAAGCCTGAAACAGTTTGACTGGAGAGTATATATTTGGTATACTTTTAAACAAGTTAGTAAAATTATATTTCTGGATATATGTCACGATGATTTATAAAGGGAAAAAATTCGATAGGGGAATGGGTGAGAATGAAGAATGGTTCGCAGTATATTTTAATTGATCTGTACGGGGTGATAATAGAGGAAAGTAAGGGATACTTTATCCCATATACATATGAACACTTTGCCGAGTCTGAATATGAAAGA
>JAEEGK010029066.1_pt1 | contig 11047 bp, 8 predicted proteins | sample 8958771 | NCBI WGS metagenome assembly JAEEGK01 (sample SAMN16246547, study PRJNA631951) | gut metagenome | biome: gut microbiome; feature: rumen; material: SC-attached | host: Bos | place: Iran: Karaj | collected 2018-10 | reverse complement strand
ATCCTTAATAATAAACTTACTAGCAAATTCATTTTCACTTAAAGTTTGATCATAATAATAAGTAAAAGTTTTACTTTTAATTCCAACAATTTTTTCTAATTTATTTAAATAACCTAAAGCATCATAAATACTTTGTTGAATATCAGCTTTTTCTTTTTCTAAAAGAGCAATTTCTTCTTTTAATCTAAAATTTTCGATTTTTTGTTTTTCAATAAAACTAGTTAAAGCATCTTGTAATAATTTAATTTGTGGTTTTAAATCAGTAATATTTCCTCCATTTGATTCTTCAATAACTTTATTTTTTAAATCATTAATTTCTTCTTTTAAATCTTTCATTGTTTTTTTTATTTGTTCATTCTTAAATAATAAGTCATCAAGAGCTGATTCAAGTTGTCCTATTGTTGATGATACTGCTGCACTCTCATTTTGTTCAAAGTGATATAGTAATTTTAATTCACGAGGAAGAGGATTTGATAAAAATTGAAGAGATTTTAAAGATGTATAAAATGTTTCATTATAACTTTTTAACATTGATTCTTCTTTTGAAAATTTGTTCTTCTTTTGAGAACTCATTTTATTTATTTAATTTTTTTTTTGAGAGTTATTTTAATTAATATTATTAAAAAAGTTATAAAATGAAAATTAAATTAAGAAGAATATTTTAAACTATATTAAAATATAAAAAATATTTATTTTAATTTCTTTAAACACAATTCAACATAAAATTAAAAGATAAAAATAAATAGAAAAAAGACAATAAGAATATATAACATTAATCAAAAAACATTAAAAAAAAGTAAAACAAATTAAATGATAATAATAAACATTAAACATCATTTTTTTGAATATTAACTTAAATTTCCTTTAAATCACTTTCTCTATTTTCATTAGATACCAAATTTGGTAAAGTTTCTAAATTATCTCCAAGAACAGTTAATTTTAAATTTTGTTGTTTAATATATTCTCTTTCAGAATTAACAAATTGATTAACATCAAATACAGAGAAATTAATTTTTTGTTTAGCATTACTATTAATTTTATTATCATCATTTTCAGAATCTTCTTCTTCTTCTTTAATATAAATATCATTTTTATAAATTAATTCTTTTTCATTTTGAATTTGATAATAAAATTCATTGAATTTTTCATTAGAAGAACAACAAGAAAAAAAATTATAATTTCCTTTTAATTTAATTTTAATAAAACTTCTTCCAATTTGAATAAATAAAGGTTGAGATTCACATACTCTTAATTTAGAACTTTGAACTAAAACTAAAGAACCAAATTTAGAATCATTATCAGATAAAAAAATATTATCTTTCTCAATATTTAATTTAAAATGAATTCTACTAACTGAAACATCATTGAATAATAAATCTACATTATGTCCTCTTCCAACTTTTAATTCTTTTTTATTTTCTAAATTTCCAATATATAAAAATCTATTTTTTCTCTTATCTACACTTAAACTTTCTATTACAATATATTTTTTATATATATTATTATATTCTAAAATATTAAATAATTTCCTATTATATCTTATATAATCTGGAAAAGGATTTTTACATAATTCACATTGAATTTTTTTTATTTTAAAAATTGAATAATTATCATTTGAATCTATTTTAATACATAATTTTGTTCCTATCCAATGTTTCAAACAATTTAAATGAAGATATTTCATTGATCCAGAACATTTACATGGTTGAATTAAAGGATTTTCTTCATCTTCTTCTTCTGTATAACATATTCTACATATTATCTTTTTTTTTTTTATATTTTTAATATTTTCTTCAATATTTTCTTCAATATTTTCTTTCATATTTGATTTTGATTCATTTTTATTTATATTATTTTCTTCTAATTTTATTTCTTTTATTTTTGCTGTTATTCTTCCTATTTTTATTATATCTCCATTATTTATTTTATATTTTTTTTGCTTTTCTCCTGTTTTTGATTTTTTATATATTAACCAACAAGAATTTTCTCCTTTAAATTTAGAAGAATCTTCTTCTTCATTATCTATTATAAATGTGTTTGGTATTATATTAAAAAAATTTGTGTAACTTTCTATTTCTAATAATTTCTTTGTTTCATTTGAATTATCATCAAAATTATTTGTTAATAATAATGTATTGTTAGATCTTATTAATATTTCTGATTTTTTTGTTTCTAACTGTGAATGAATTAAATCTTCGTCTTCATAATCTATTAATTCAAAAGCATCTTTTGTCCATGTTTCTGCAAATATTTGAAAACTATTTTGTTAAAAATTATATGAATTATTCTTACATTAAGTTACTTATCATTTTTTATTTAAATTTATTTTTTTATTTCTTTATTAAATATTGTTTAAAAATGAATGAAAGATTGAATAATCAAAATAATGGAAATGAGAATTTTCAGAATGATGATAATAATGAAAATGAAATTATTAATGATGAAGAAAATGAAAATAATAACAATTATTTTAATGATAATATGGAATATAAAAATGAAGAGAATAGTGAAAATAATAATGAAGAAAATAATGAAAATAATTTAAATAATGATAAATATATGGAAAATATAGAAATAAATAATAATGAAAATATAGAACCAAATCAAATAATATATAATAATGAAAATGAAAATGGAATTAATGAAAATAAAAATGAAGAAAATTTAAAAAAGAATGAAGAAAAAGATAATAATGAAAATAATAAAAGTGATAATTTAAATAAAGAAATGATAAATGAATTAGAAAAAGAATTAGGAGATATTATATCAGAACAAATGGCTTCAGAAACAAGTAGAAATAAAGATATTAATGATATAAGTAGTAATCAAATATTAATTGAAACTAGAAATGATTATATTTCAACTTTAAGAAATGAAAAAGATGATTTAGTTATTTTTTTAGAACAAAAATCAAAAGAATTAGATTTATTAACTGATGAATATCAGAAATTAAGATTAATTTCTATTAAAAAAGAAGGTGAATTAATGGAAAAACATAAAGAAATTTTAAATTTAAATTCTGAAATTGAACAAATGAAATCAAAAAATAATTTTTTAAAATTAAGTAATGAAAAATTAGAAAGAGATAATAAAATATTAAATTTGAAAAATATTGAATTAAATCAAAAAGTAGAATCTTTATCTTCTAAAAATAAATTAATTGAAAAAATTCAAAATTTTAAAAACGAAAATGAAAAAAATTTTGTTGTTAATATAGAAATGTTAAAATTACAAGATAAAATAGATGAATTATCAACAGATAATTTAAGAATAAAATTTGAAAAAAAGCATTTAGAATCAAAAATTCAAAATTTAAAAAATGAAAAAGAAAATGAAATTTTATTTATTAATGAACTACATGAAAATGATATAGAAAATAATAATAAATATATTTTATATCTTCAAAATCAATTAAAAGATTTATATAAATCAATAAATGAAAAATTTATATATCAAATAACAGGATTTTCAAATAAAGAATATAATATAAGAATATTTAATAAATTAAAAGAAAATGAAAAAAAAGTGAAATTAATAGATAATGAGAATTTTAATTTAAAAAAAGAAATTTCTAGATTAACAAATGAAAATGATGAATTAACAATGTTATTAGAAAATAAAGAAAGAGAAAAAGAAAAATTAAAATTTGAATTTGAAGAAAATACAGTTCAATTAACTAAAAAAATTAATGAATTAGAACAAATTACAGGAGTAAATGATAATAATAATAATGAAAATAATAATACTATTAATATGTTAATGATTGAAAAAGAAAAATTAATTAAAGAAAAAGAAGTTTTAATTAATACTATTAAAAAATTAAGTGAAGATATTAATAAAGCAAGTTTATTATTTGAAAAAAGACAAAATGAAAATAATAATAAAATTCGAGAATATAAATCAAGAATACAAACTTTAAAAATTAAAATTAATGAATTACATGAAGAAATTAAAATTTTAAGAGATAATCCAAATAATGAATTATAAACAATATTTATTTTTTATTATTTTTAATATAAATGTTGTGAAAAATAATTATGTAATAAAATTTTTATCTAATAAGATAAATTTTTTTCTTTTTTTATATATTAAAAATATAATTAATTAAAAATATATTTAATAAATATTAATGTTAATTTATTTTTAAAAAATGAGTAAAAATAAGGAAAAAATTTTTTTAAACTTCAATAAATTTATTTTCTTTTTGATGTTTAAGAGCTTCAAAATTAGCTTCTCTTCTATGAGAAATATTATCAAATTCTTTATAAAAATCTCCTATAATGTATTTCTTTTCAAAATCAATTAAAGTATTATATTCAGTTAAAATTAAATCTTTTCCTTTAAAATTTTGAATTTTGTTTCTTATTTCTTCAATATTTTTTTCTATTTTTTCTTTTCTATTTTTAATAATTTCTCTATATTCTTTATCGTAAATATTTTTTAATGCACTTCTCATTCCTTTTAAAATATCATAACTTAATTCTTCAAAAATAATTTTATTTGAATGAATACTTAAAAATTCTAAAAGACAATCACATGCTTCTTCTAATAAATCTTTTCTAATTTGTTTTATTTTATATTCTTCAGGTTTAATTTTTAACATAACATAAATATTAATTCTTTTATTTATTTTCTTTTCATTATTTTCTATTTTTTTTTTCTCAAAATCTTCGTCTTTTATTTTTTTTTTCTTTTTTGATTTTTCTGAATTTGGAGAATTAATTGTTTTACATTTTTCAATAAAATAATTTGATTTTAAAATAGGTAAAATATACATAGCAATAGGAATAAAAATTCCACTAATTTTACTTAAATGATTTAATAACATAACTAATCTTATTCTTAATAAATAAAATTGTTCTCCATAATTTAACCTTATAACTCCAATTATAGTTTGAACAAGAGGATATAACAGAAGAGAAATATCTTTATTATTATAATATTTAATAATAACTCTTCCCCATAAAATAATAGAATTAATAAATTGCCAATTATATATTAATTTTATTGAAGAAGATGTTTTATCTATTATTGTTAATCTAAGTTGAATACATAATTTTCTTATAAAAGTAAATATTGTTATATAAGATTTCTGCAAATCATATTGTAAAATATCTATTATATCATTTTGAAGTGTTTTTATATGATTATATGATTGAATATTCATTGATTTTGCTATATCTAAATAATTAATATAAAATAGTTTTATTGATAATTCAAAAAATTGATTTTTTTTTATTATTAAATTCTTTACAAATGTTAATATTGATTTTCTTAATTTTTCTATTGTTGTTGTACTCCAAACTTTAAGTCCTATTTTAAGAAAAATTTCAGAGAAATTAGAATATAAAAATATTAAATTTGATAAATTATCAATATTATTAAAAATAAATTCTTTCATTGTAGTTTCACTACTTTTTAAATATTTAACTAATATAGATAAATATCTTTTAATTAAACTATGATTATCATTTTTAATAATATTATCTTTTGTATTAAATTTTAATTGAAGAATATTTGGTATTTCTTCAATGCAAAAATTAATTAATTTCAAAATTAATTTTGGTTTAGATAAAATATTATCTTCATTATCTTCAAAATTAATATTATTGCTTTGATTAGTAATTTGATTAAATAAAATTAATAATTTATTAATAGCAAATGAATTACCATTTTTAGTTTTATTAATTAATTTTTTTAATTCTTCTCTACTCATAAATTTCTCTTTTTTTTTTGTTTCATTTTCTTCTTCTGATGATTCATAATCTTCTTCATTAAAATCTAAGTCACTTCCATGTTCTGAAAATTCTTCTTTTTCTTCTTCTTCTTCAAGTTCTGATGAATTATATGCTAAATCTGCATCTTCGTCATCTAAAAAAAAATCTGCCTTGTTTTCTTCTAATTTTTCATCTTTTTTTATCTTTTCTTTCTTATTCTTTTTCTTCTCTTTTATTCTTTTTTTCCCCATTTTAATATTTTTTTGGATAAAATTTTAAATAATTATTTATTTTTTTAATTTTAAATTCAATGTGTTAATATTTTATTAGAATTGTTTAGATTATTTTACGTGGAGTTGAGTTATTCATTTTTTTTAATTAATTATATAGATTTAAAAATATTATGCTTTTTAAAATCAATGTATTGAACAAAAAGAAACCAAATATATAATATTTAATTAATATAAACTAAATAATTTCAACAAATCATTTAAATATTATAATATAATTCAATAAAAATATTAATTTTCATAAATTAAAAAAGATTTAAAAAGTACAAAAAATAATAAAATACAATAAAAAATAAAAATGGATAAAAGAATAGATCAAAAATCAGAAAGACAAAGAAGACAAAGAAGAAACTACCACCATAAAAATTATTCAACATATGATAATTTTTTAAATTTAAATGATAATTCCTATTACAATAATAATTCCTATTATGATAATTATGATAATTACTCAACTTATAATAATTATACGAATTATAATAATTATTCCACTTATAATAATTATTCCAATTACAATAATTATTCAAATTATGATACTTATTCAACTTTAGGAAATGAAGATTCAATGATGAATAAAGTTTTAAATTCTGATAATTATTATTATGAAAGAATTCCAGTTTATAAACTTAGAATAGAAGATGAAGATAAAATTCCAAAAATGCCAGAAAAAATTATTGAAGAACCTAATAAAGAATTATTTAATAAATTAATTGAATCATTAAGAGAAAAAATAAAAGAAAAAAATGAATTAATTGAAAAAAAATTAGCTTTAATTAAAGAGAAAAGAAATGAAGATAAAAGTAAAAAATATTATGATAATAATATAAGTAATTTAATATATCAACAAAAAAATGAATTAATGAAAAAAAAAGGAGAATTAAGAGAAAAAATAAATACTCAAAATGAAATAAATGAACCAATAAGAAATACAATAAAAGAATATTCAGAAAATTTAAAGAAATTTGATAGATATCATTTTAGTAAAAAAACAAGAGAAATAAGAAATCAAATAACACAGATTAAACAACAATTAAGTTTTAGTGCTTTAACAACTCAAGAGGAAAAAAAATTAATTGAAAAAAAACAACTTTTAGAAGAATATATTAAACCTTTAAAACAATTAAATGATTATAAATATAGTACTAAAGATCATTTAAAATCTACTAAATCTGAAAGAAAAGAACTTAATGATTTATCTTCAAAAATAAAAGAAATTAAAGAACATTTAAAAGAAATAAAACAAAATAAAAATAATAATACTATTATGAATGAATATGAAATTGAACAAATAAAATCAGAAATTGATGATTTAAGAACTGATAAAAAAATTATTCAAAATAATATTAATGAAGAATATGATAAGTTTTATCAACAAAAAAGAGATTATGAAAAACAAAAAGAATTATTAAATTATATTAATGAATGTCAAAATAAAATTAAATATTTAAAAAAAAGAAATCAAAAAGAAAAAAAAATAAAAGAAGAAAAAAAAAAAGAAATTGAAAAAATAACTATTCCAAAAATAAATATAATAAAAAGAAAATATGATTCAGAAATAAAAGAATGTGATGAATTAATAAATTATTTTCTAGCTTTAATTCCAAAAGAAGAAAAAGAGAAAGAAGAAAATATAATAAATAATTTAAAAGAAAATAAAACAGATAATTTATTAGAAATAAAAGAAAAAAAAGAAAATTTAAACATAGGAGTTTTAGGAGAAGTAAAAAAGAAAAAAAAAGGAAAAAAACCAAAAATTTCAAGAAGACTAGAATTTGAAACAGGAGGATTAAAATTAGATATTAATATTCTTTTAAAAATAAAAAAAACTGGTTTTGAACCTCCAATTTCAATTAATCAAATTCCTGAATTAATTTTAAAATTAAGAAATTTAAAAGATAAATATGTTAAAGAAAATGTTGAAGTAAATAATCAAAATAATGATAATAAAAGTGAAAAAGAAATTGAATTAAATAATGATGAAAAAGAATTTGAATTTAATAAAAGTTTTAATGATGATAATCATAGTGAAAATGAAAAAATAATTGATATTGATAAAAATGAAAATAATGAAAATGATAAAAGTTATAATGATGAAGATAAAAAAATTGAAATTTTAAATGAAAAAAGTGAAAATGATAATAATGAAAATAAAGAAGAAGAAAAAGAAATAGAAATTGAAACTGAAAAAGAAATTATTGAAGAAAACAAAGAAGAAAATAAAGAAGAAAAAAAAGAAGAAAAAAAGAAAAAGAAAAAAGTAATAATAGAAGAAAAAAAAGAAGAAAATTAAATTTCTCTTTATGTATGAGATAAAAAAATTAAATAAAGAATAAATTATTATATAATATTAAATTTTATTTGGTAAAAAAACTTATCATTGACTTTTTTTCAATTTAATAATAATTTTTGTTTTTCGAAATAAGTGTTTTACCCATTTAGTCAAGGAATAAGAATTTAAAATCTCTCCTTGGTGGAAAGGGAAAATTAATTTTATTCGATAAGTTCTAATTAATTCATATAAAAGAATTAATTAGAGACAATATCGAATATTTAAAAAAATTATTTAAATTTATTAATTAAAACAATAGATTTATTTTTGGTTAAAAATATATAATTTTAAAGACCCAAAAAAATAAAATAAAAAATAAAAGTTAACTAAAAAAAAGAAAATATAAATTAAAACACTTTAATTATTAAAAAGAAACAATGATATATTTAAGAATCATAATTAAAAATTTGAAAATAATTAAAAAAGTGAAAATATAAATTTAAAAACTCTTAAATGAGAAAGAAATAATTTTTTAAATAATATAACTTTCAATCAAAATATATAAACTAAAAAAATGTTTTTTAAAAAATTAAATTATTATAAAACAAATTAAATTATTAAATAAAATATATTTTATTCTTCTTCATCTAATTTCTCGAAATTATCATTCTCTTTAAAAACTTTTTTATCAGAACCTAACCACATAATAACAACAATAGCAAAAATAGGGACTTTAACAATAATTTCAATCCAAGATAATAAAATAGATAAATTCACATTTTTATTTTTATAAATCATAATCCAAAAAAAATCAACAATAAAACTGATAATAAAACTTAAAGTCATAAATAATCTTTCATTTTTAATATTTTTTGGATCAGGTTGAAATTTATGTTTCTTAATCATTGTATAATAAATAAATAAAAAAATAAAAAAATTATAATCAGCTCTTTCAATACAATTTAATCCTGCTAAAGCAATACATCCAAAAATTAAATACTCAATTACTTTTTCATTTGATTGAATCATATTTTTCACATTATCCATTTTAATTATATTTTCAAAGAAAAAAATAAAATAAAAATAAAATTTAATATATTTAAAAATAAAATAAAATTTTTTATCATTAAAAAAACAAAAAAATAAAAATATTATTTTCCAAAATGGGATCATTACTTTCAAAATTACTCGAAGTTTTATTTTCAAAAAAACTAGAAATATGTTTACTAGGTTTAGAAAATACAGGAAAAACAACATTTGTAGATACTTTAATGGGAATTCACAAACAGAATTTACCAACAATAGGATTAAACGTAAAACAAGTAAAAAAAGGAAGTAAAAAAAAAAAAAATAAAATTTAAAAAAACTAATATATATATAATAAATTAGATTTAAGTATGAAAATATGGGATATTGGAGGTCAATTTCAATATAGACAAAATTGGGTTGATTATGCAAAAATGGGAGATGTGATTATTTTTATGATTGATAGTAGTAATTATGAAACTTTACCTGTTGCTAAGAAAGAATTAACTAGTTTATTAGAAGAAAAAGGTGTTGAAGGAAAACCTTTATTAGTCTTATGTAATAAAATTGATTTAGATCCTCATATGAGTGAAGTTGATATTGTTAAAGAATTAAATTTAGATTATTTATATTCTAATCAATGGGCTGTTATTTCTGTTAGTGCTTTACATGGAACTAATTTGGAAAATGCTGTTGAGTGGCTTTCAAAAAGAAGTGGAAAATAATTATCATGTATTTTTTATATTTTTAAAAGCTATTTATATTTAAAATAGTTATTTTTATTTAATTTTTTTTAAAATAATTTGTTTATTTAAGTATTTAATTTCAAAATAAAAATTAATTTTGTATTATATTTTCATACTCTTCAATTCTATATCTTATATTTAACTTTAAAATAAATTTTTATGGGTTAATAACTAACCAATAAGTGTTTTATTATCTAATAATATTTTTAATGAAAATATTAATAATGAATCAAACAAAATTAAATTAGAATTAAATTCTTTAAAAGAAATAAATGAAAAACAAAAAAATATGTTAGATTTTGAAATAAAGAAAAATGAAGAATTTGAAAATATAAAAAAAATGATTTACTGATATTAATATTGATGTTAATGCTTTAATAAAAGAAAATGAAAAATTATTTAAAAAATAAAAATAAAATTACTGTTTAATTTTTAAAATAAATTCAATAAAAATAAAATCAATATTTGATTTTATTTAACCCCTTAAAAACTAAATAAAGATTTTTTAATATTAATATAAATAATTAAAGAAAATAAACCAATAATAAAATTAAAAACTCCATATTTTTATTGTTTTATCATCAGAAAATGATGCAATTGATCCATCTTTTAATTCAATAAAACCATAAATTTTATCATTATGAGCATTTTTAATTTCTTGAATACATTCATAATTATCATTTCTATATATTCTTATATCCTTACTTACTCCTCCTACTAAAAATATTCCTTTATCTTCAATTAAACTGATTCCCCAACAATGAAATGGATTATCAATTGTTTTAACTATTTCTTTTTTAGATATTGAAATTAATTTTAATGAATTAGTTATATTTCCTCCATTAACAATAATTATATCATCATTAAGTCTACATAATGCTTGATTCCATCCACACCAAGTTTCTTTAAATTCTTTAATTAAATTAATATTATTTATTTCATTATAATTCCATAATTTAGTTCCATCATATCCAGAAGATATTAAAATATTTTTATCTT
>JAEEGK010029064.1_pt1 | contig 11048 bp, 12 predicted proteins | sample 8958771 | NCBI WGS metagenome assembly JAEEGK01 (sample SAMN16246547, study PRJNA631951) | gut metagenome | biome: gut microbiome; feature: rumen; material: SC-attached | host: Bos | place: Iran: Karaj | collected 2018-10 | reverse complement strand
GTTCTAAGAATAATTGATGTCTTTCTTTATCTTTAAATCTAACTACTTTATCTTCTATTGATGGACAATATCTAGGACCTATTCCTTCTACATATCCACCATACATAGCTGATTTATTTAGGTTTTCATTAATTATTTTATGTGTTTCAGGTGTTGTATATATAAGATGACATGGTACTTGTTCTTCTACTTTATATAAAGGTTCATTATCAAATGAGAATGTATGTGGTTCTTTATCTCCTTCTTCTAAAGATGCTTTAGTAAAATCTATACTATCTTTAGCTATTCTTGGAGGAGTACCTGTTTTTAATCTTTGAATAGTAAATCCATATTCTTTTAATTTAGTTGATAAGAATTTAGATGGTTTTTCTCCATGAGGTCCTTCTTCTTTCTTATTTGATCCTCTTAATATTACTGCTCTTAAATAAGTACCTGTAGTTAATATAACGGCATCTGATTCTATTCTTTCTCCATCTTCTAATACTACACCATGTACTTTATTATCTTCTACTATTAAATCTTCTACTATACTTTCTTTAATACTTAAGTTTTCTTGATTATTTAAAGTTTTTAACATCTCTTTTGGATAAGTAATTTTATCTCCTTGAGCACGTAATGCCCTAACAGCAGGTCCTTTTTTAGTATTTAACATTTTCATTTGAAGTAATCCATGGTCAGTGTTATTACCCATTTCTCCACCTAGAGCATCTATTTCACGCACAATAATACCTTTAGCAGGTCCACCTATTGATGGATTACAAGGCATATCAGCTATATTATTAATATTTCCGGTAACAAGCAATGTTTTATTATTAAGTCTTGCACTTGCTAACGCTGCTTCACAACCTGCATGTCCACCACCAACAACGATAATATCATACTTCATATTACTCACGTCCTCTTTTTCTCTTGCATTATTATACAACATTTTTTTAAAAAATAAACAAAAAAATTATTTCCCGGGAAATAATTTTCTATTTTTTACCATTTTTATAGTAACTTAAATGTTTATAAAATTCTTTTTGTGTTGATTTAACTATTGAATATTGATTAGCTAATTCTTCACCAATAGTTATTTTTCTTTGTTTATATTCTTCTGATCTTGTTCTTGGAACTACTAATCCTTCTTCATAATATTTTTTTAACCAATATCTGTAGTTTTTTGTTGCTTCAGTTATCATTACATTTTTAATTCTACTCATAGTTATCTCTCCTTAGTTAAGTTATTATACATCTTTTTTTAAAAAGATAAAGAGAAATTTATTTTTTAGATAATATTTCTCTTTCTTTTGCCTTTATTTTTTCTTTTTCTTTTCTAGAATAGTATGTTGGTAACATAGGATTTATATATATTTTAATGTTTTTAACTTTCTTCTTATGCATAGTTACCTACTTTCCTAAGCAAAATTGACTGAATAATTGATCTATTAATTCTTCTGTATAAGTTTCTCCTATTATTTCACCAAGTTTTTCCCAACTACGTTTAATATCTATTTCTATCATATCTACAGGTACTTCATTTTCTATACCTTTATCTACTTCATCTAGAATTTGATACGCTTCTTTAGCTAGTGATATTTGCCTTACATTAGTTAAGAAATTATTATCATTTTGAGTTAATTCTTCTAAATTAAATAATTCTACTACTTTTTCTTTTAATGAATCTAATCCATTTAAATCTTTTGTATTAGTATAAATAATATTCTTATATTCTATATCATCTATATTAATTTTTTTCTCTAAGTCATTTTTATTAATAACTACTATTACTTTCTTATCTTTAGATTTTTCTAAAATCTTTCGATCATCTTCTGTTAGTTCTTCATTATAATTTAATACTAGTATTACTAAATCTGCTTCATCTATTAGATTTAAACTCTTTTCTACTCCAATACTTTCTACTAGATCATTAGTTTTTCTAATACCTGCTGTATCAATTAAATTAAGTTCTACTCCATTAATAGTAATATTTCCTTCAACAGTATCACGAGTAGTACCTTCTATATCTGTAACAATAGCTTTATCTTCATCTAATAATCTATTTAAAATACTACTTTTACCTACATTAGGTCTTCCTACTATTATAGTTTTAATACCTGTAGTTAATACTTTACCATTTTCTGATTCATTTATTATTTTATTTAATTTTTCTTTTATTTCTTTTATTTTAGGACTAATTTTATCATTAGTCATTACCTCATATTCTTCATATTCAGGATAATCTATATTTACTTCAATAGATGCTAATACTTCAACCATTTCTTGTCTTAAATTCTTTATTAAATTACTAACATTACCATTTAATCCTTTAATAGCTACTTTTCTATTTTGTTCACTTTTAGAATTAATTAAGTCCATTACTGATTCTGCTTGAGTTAAATCGATTCTTCCATTTAAGAATGCTCTTTTAGTAAATTCACCTGGTTCTGCTAATCTTATACCACTAGTTAATAGTATTTCTAATACTTTATTAGTAGTAGCTATACCACCATGACAGTTTATTTCTACTGTATCTTCTTTAGTAAATGTTTTAGGTGCTTTCATAACTGATACTAATACTTCATCAATTATTTCATCATTTTTAACTATATATCCATAATTAATAGTATGTGTATCTACTTTAGTTAAATCTTTACCCTTAAATATATTATTAACCATATCAATACAATTAGGTCCACTAACCCTAATAATAGATATAGCCCCAACACCTTGTGTTGTGGAAATAGCAGCTATTACATCATTCATAGACTTCACCTCTAATGGCCTTATTCTAACACATTTTTAAAAAAATAAAAAGACTAATTATTAGTCTCTTTTACTTTTCTTTTTTGTTTAGTTGTATTAAATACAGTTATTTTGTTTTTACCTGTAGTTTTTGATTCATATAAAGCTTGATCTGCATCTTCTATTACTTCAGTGATTGTTTTATCATCTTGTTTTTCTGCTAAACCGAAACTTAATGTTAGATTTATACCCTTTTTTTCTTCAAATTCTTTTATTTTTTTTCCAAGATACTCTAATCTATTTACTATGTTCTCTACAGTACAATCTTTAAATAATATAGTAAATTCATCTCCACCATATCTACATATAATATCATTACTTCTTATCATTAATTTTAATTCAGTGGATACATCTTTTAATACTTCATCACCAATTTTATGTCCATGTTTATCATTTATTTCTTTAAAATTATCTAAATCACACATTACTAGTACATCATATTGAGGATTTTCTAATAATATTTTTCTATTATATACTTTGGTTAGATTATCTTGATATGCTTCTAATTTTAATAATTGTGTTTCATTTATTAAATCCATTACTAATTCAGATAAACGTTTATCATTTTGTGTTTTTAAACGATTAAGTATTTCAAGTATTTCACTATCTTTCATATTACACCTTCCTGCCTACCTATATTAATATGATAATAGGAATTTTATGTTCTAAAAAGAAAGAAGATTATTCATCTTCTTTTTTTTCTTCTTCTAATCTAGGTTTAATTACTACACATCTGTTAGGTTCTTCCCCTTCACTTTCTGTAGTTACTTTTTTATTATCTGCTAAGATTGAATGAATTATTCTTCTTTCATAAGAATTCATTGGATCTAGTTTAGCTTCTACTTTAGTATATGCTACTTCTCTAGCAACTTTCTTAGCCATTCTTTCTAATTTTTGTTCACGTGCTTGTTTATATTCACCAATATCTAAAACAAATGGATAATACTCACCTATTTCATTATATACAGCATGTTTGATGATTGCTGTTAAAGAATCAAGTGTTCTACCATTCTTTCCAATAAGAATTGAATTATTATCAGATATTACTGTGATATTTAATCCATTCTCACGTTTTTTAACTTCAAGATTACAACTTAATCCCATATTATTAATTGTTTCTTTTACTAATTCTTTAATATAATCAGCTACATCAGCTTTTCTAATAACTTCTATTTCAACTTTTTTATTGAATAATCCTTTAGTAACTTCTACTTCTTTAATATATAAGTCACTTTCTAATTCTTGAAGTTCTATTTTAGCATTATTAATTGCTTCTTCTTTTGTTTTTCCTACATATCTTGTTTTATTTAGCATATTCTTTACTCCTTTTAACAATTAGATTTTGTACTATAGTGAATAAGTTAGTAGTTACCCAATAAATACAAAGGGCACTAGACATAAAGAATCCCATAACTATTATCATTACAGTCATTATATTTGTCATATTTTTCATTGGATCTGTTCCTTCTTGTTGTGTTGTTTTATTCATTCTAAATGAGAAATATGTTGTTAATCCTACAAGTATTATTAATACTAAATAAACTATTTCGCCTCTTGATAATAATCCAACTGATGCTGTTGTACCAAGTTGTAATCCTAAGAATTTACCTTCAAATAATGTTGGTACTCTATTTATTGCTTCTAAGAATGCTATAAATAAAGGTAATTGGATAAGTGCATATACACATCCTGATATTGGATTAATATCATATTTTTTATAAATCATAGTCATTTCTTGACTCTTCTTCATAATTGATTGTTGATCTGTTTTACCTTGATATTTCTTTTCTAGTTTATCTAATTCTGGTTTAGCTTTCTTTAATAATTCAGATTGAATAGCTGTTTTCTTTGTTAGTGGATAAGCAATTAGTCTTATTAATATACTTGTGATTATTAAAGCTACAGCTGCATTCTTAACATAATTATTAAAGAATAATATTACGAATGCTAATGGTTTTACGAATATACTATTCCATAAACCTTCATATCCTCCACTATCAATCTTAAAGTTACTACACTTTGGTAAACTATTAACACTAATACCATTTTCTATATATATTTTTATTAAATCTTTATTTTCTGGTCTACAAAGTATATTTTTAGTTAAACTTTGACCTGTTTCTGGGTTAGTAACTGTTTTCTTATTTTTGTCTTTTAATGTTTTAGTACATCCTGTTGTTAATAAAAGAACGGCTACTAATAATATTATTAATTTCTTTTTATTGTTTTTCATATTAGTCTCCTTTTATCTTTATTAAGCTATTTATTAACTCTTTTTCTAATTCTTGATATTTAACCTCTAAACAGCTCTTCTTAACTATTATAATATAATCTTTAGAAATAGAAAAGTTATTTTTATTATTATCTATAATACTTTTAGTTTGTCTTTTTAATTTATTTCTTACTACTGCTCTATTTGATACTTTTTTAGAAACAGTTATACCAAACCTATAATTTAATTCTTCCTTATCCTTATAATATATTATATAGTATTTATTTTTAATAAATTTGCCTTGATCTAATATTTTTTTGAAATCTTCATTCTTTTTAATAATATTTATTTTTTTCATATATATCACCTATTTTTATATTAAGGCAAAAAAAACCACATATTTGTGGTATTATTTTGATAATCTTTTACGCCCTTTTGCTCTTCTCTTGTTTAATACTTTACCCTTAACTCTTGAAAAGAAACCATGAGTTTTTTTCATTTTACGATTATTTGGTTGATAAGTTCTTTTCATAATTTTCCACCTCCAGACATGAAAATCTACATTATTATAATAAGAAAAAGTGTATTTTGTCAATATTTAAAGAAAAATATTTATAAAATTAAAGTTATTAACATAATTCACACCCTGTTGATAGTAGTTTTAAACATGTTTTAAAAGTTATCCACATAATTTGTGGATAAGTAATATTATCTATATATTATATATGTTATAATTGTGGAAAAGGGTGTTAATAAGTTGTGGATTAAAAAAAATTGTCATTTTCCTATTTTCTTTTTTAGGAGATTAAATTATAATAAATCTTGCAATCAAGAAAAATCTTTTAGTTAGGGGGAATAACTATGAATGTTAATATCATTTGGGATACATTTTTAAATAATATTAAATCAGAATTAACCCCTTTATCTTTTGAAACATGGTTTCAAGAAACTAAATTATATGAATATAAAGATGGAATATGTAAGATAATAGTTCCAATGTCTATATATAAGAAACATTTAAATGATAAATATAAAGATATAATAATTAATAATTTAAATAATATAACTAATGATAATGTTAGTATAGAATTTTATACAGAAGATGAAATAAAAGAATTTGATAATAATATTAGTAATGATGTAGTAGAAGAAGATATTAACAGTTCTGTGGATAATAATTTTAATACATTTAATAATTATCAACATCATACTAATTTAATTAAAAAATATACTTTTGATAGTTTTATAGTAGGTAATACAAATAAATTTGCTCAAAGAGCTGCTTTAGAAGTAGCTAAGATGCCTGGTAAATTATATAATCCTTTATTTATATATGGAAATAGTGGATTAGGGAAGACTCACTTAATGAATGCTATAGGTAATTATATTACGGAAAATAGTGATTTAAAGGTATTATATGTTAATAGTGATGAATTTACTTCAGATTTTATAGGTATAAATAAAAAAGATGATAATGAACAGAATTTTGATAAGAAAGATTACTTTAATAATAAATATAGAAATGTAGATGTACTTATAGTAGATGATATACAATTCTTCCAAAGTGCACCTAAATCACAAGATCAGTTCTTTAAAATATTTGAAGTATTACATAGAAATAATAAACAAATTATATTATCTTCTGATAGATCTCCACAGGATTTAAAGAAACTAGAGGATAGGTTAGTTACTAGATTTTGTTGGGGATTAACAGTAGATATTTATCCACCTGATTTTGAACTTAGAGTAGAAATACTTAAGAAAAAGATTAAAGGTGAAGCTTTAAATAAAGAAATACCTGATGATGTTATTGAATATATTGCTTCTAATATAGGTAATAATGTTAGAAATCTAGAAGGTGCTTTAAATAGATTAATAGCTTATTCAACATTCTCTGGTGGAACTGAGATAAACTTAGATGTAGCTGTTGAAGCATTAAAAGATGATATTAATAAAGGATATAGTGAAAGTACTAATATAGATAAGATTCAAAGAATAGTAGCTGAACATTATCAAATAACAGTAGAAGATATGAAATCTAAGAAAAGAAGTGCTAATTTAGCTATACCTAGACAAATAGCTATGTATTTATGTAGGACAATGACTGATGAATCTTTTCCTAAGATAGGAATAGATTTTGGAGGTAAAGATCATTCAACAGTAATCCATTCAGTAGAGAAGATAGAAAAAGAACTTAAAACTAATAAAGAACTTGCTAATACAATAGAAAAAATAAAACAAGAAATAGGGTAGTGTTAATAAAAAAGTTAGTTAAAAACACTTTATCAACAAGTAAAAACGTTATAAAATATATATAAACAAAGAAAAATATAAAAGTTATAAACATTATAAACATCTATAATATTAATAATATTAAAAGAAAGAAGGAATAAATATGAATTTAAAAATTAAAAAAGATTTATTATTAGAAGGACTTAATAAAGTTTCTAAAGCTTTATCAGTTAAAAGTTTAGTACCAGTTCTACAAGGAATTAAATTTGATCTTACTAAAAAAGGATTAACATTAACTGCTAGTGATAATGATATTACTATAGAAGTATTTATTGAAAGTAATGATGATATGACTATAGAAAAAGAAGGAAGTATCATTATTCAAGGTAAATATATATTAGATATAGTTAGAAAATTACCAGATGAATATATAAATATAGAAGTTATAGATGAACTAAAAATAACTGTATATACTGATAATAGTGAATTTAATTTAAATGGTATTAATAAAAATGAATATCCTAATATTAATTTAGATTTATCTAAGAATCCTATTACTATAGATAGTAAAGTATTTAGAAATATTATTAATCAAACATCATTTGCTGCTAGTTCAGATGAATCAAGACCAGTATTAACAGGTATTAATTTTAAGATTAATGGTGATATTATTGAATGTAATTCAACAGATTCATATAGATTAGCTAGAAAATTAATAAATAATAGTGATACAGTAGAAGATAATTATAATATAGTAATACCTAGTAAGAATTTATTAGAATTTACTAAAATTATGAGTGATGATGATAGTGTAGAACTACATATATTTAATAATAAGATTTTAATTAAGAATGATAATATATTATTCCAATCTAGATTAATAAGTGGAACTTATCCAAATACAGCTAACTTATTACCAGATGAATTTGTATTAAATATTAATGTTAATGTTAATGATTTATATAATGTTATAGATAGAGCTAGTATTTTAACTAGTGATAAAGAAAAAAATATAGTTACATTTGAAATAAGTGGAGATAAATTATTTGTTAGAAGTAATAGTGCTGAAATAGGTAGAGTAGAAGAAAAAATGTTAATTAAGAAAGATAATGATGAAAACTTAAAGATATCTTTTGTAGGTAAATATATGATGGATGCTTTAAGATCATTTGAAGATGATGAAGTAACTATTAGTTTTGTTGGAGAAGTAAAACCAATTATATTAAAATCTAAGAATGATGAAGGATTAACTCAATTAGTTTTACCAATAAGAACATATTAAAATGCAAGAAATTGCATTTTTTTTATTGTTTCGACATGATATGGCATATTTTGACATAAGTATCTGTTATAGTAGAAACTGCATTTTAAATGCAAGGGGGAGATTTTATGAAAGATTATGAAATTAATAAGGAAACTATAGCAGTAATAGGAATTGATGATTTTCACAGTAAAGTATTAGAAAAAGATAATGATTATATTATTAAACATAGTTCATATGAAGTTATGGACAATTCTTGTGAATATTTTGGTAGTAATTATATTGGTAGAATGAAGGGTAGTAAAAATATATTAAATGCTAAATATAAAGTACCTATAATAGTAGAAGAGAGTAATAATATTATATTTTTTCCACTATCAGATGTTGATAACAATAAATGTATATGGTTATCACTAAATTGGTTTGATAAGGTAGAACAGGATATTAATAAGAAAAATAGTATTATTTACTTTAAAAATGGTAAAAAACTACATACAAATATATCTAAGTATTCAATAGAAAATCAAGTTATGAGATCATCTAAGTTATTTATGATTCTAAATTATAGAAAAAATAGGTAAATTTAGGTAAAAAAAATATAAAAATAGTTAAAATTTAGTGTTTTTAGGCCCATTTTATGGTATAATGTATATGTAGGTATAGGAATATTAGAAATAAGATTGGTAGTGGTTTTGGTGTTTAAATTAAAAAAATGTATTTATCGAGTATAGAATTATCTCATTATCGTAATTATAAGAAAGAAAAAGTTAAATTATCAGATAAAATAAATATATTTATAGGAGATAATGCCCAAGGAAAAACTAATATCTTAGAAAGTATATATATTCTTGCACTTACTAAATCACATCGTGTTGGATTTGAAAACAATATAATTCAAAATGGATATGAGACATGTAAGATAGTAGGTAAGTTAAAAGATACTACTATTAAAGATTTAAAAATTATTCTTAATCAAGATAAAAAAAGTGTTTTTATAAATGATAAAGAAATAAAAAAAATATCTTCTTACATATCAAATATGAATGTTATTATGTTTTGTCCTAATGATTTAGATATAATTAGAGGAAATCCACAAGTAAGAAGAAATCTTTTAAATATTGAAATAAGTCAGATTTATCCTTTATATGTTAATTATTTAAATGAATATAATAAAATATTAAAAAATAGAAATGAATATTTAAAACAATTAAATATAAATGGTATAGCTGATCATAGATATTTAGATGTATTAAATGAAAAATTAGTAGAGCGTGGAGCTAATATTTATTTATATCGTAAAAAGTATTTAGATTATATTAATGAAAATATTAAAGGTATTTTTAAAAATATAATTGGTATTGATAATATTAATATTGATTATGAAACTAATATAGATATAAATAATTATGAATTAGATGAGATCAAGAAGGTTTTCTTAAATAAATTGAATAATAATGTTAATAGAGAAATCTTTCAGGGTATGACTTTATATGGTCCTCATCGTGATGATTTCTCATTTTATTTGAATGAAGATAATCTTAAATTTTATGGATCACAAGGACAACAAAGAATAGCTATAATATCATTTAAACTTGCTGAAGTAGGTTTATTTAAACAAGAAAAGAATACAAATCCAATATTATTATTAGATGATATATTTAGTGAATTAGATATAAAAAAGCGTAATAAATTAATTAAGTTTATACCTATTGATACACAAACAATTATCACAACAACAGATTTAAAGAATATACAAAAGAAAATAGTAGATTCAAGTAAAATATTTATTGTTGATAATGGAAATATAAAAGAAAAGGCGGGATAATATGAATACTGAAGAAGAAAAATTAGAACATTATGATGCATCGGACATTCAAGTTCTAGAAGGATTAGAAGCAGTTAGAAAAAGACCAGGTATGTATATTGGTACTACTGATGTTAAAGGACTTCACCATTTAGTATGGGAGATTGTTGATAATTCTATAGATGAAGCTTTAGCAGGATACTGCACAGAGATAAGTGTTAAAATTTTACCCGGTAACGTTATATCTGTTAAGGATAACGGTAGAGGTATACCTACAGATATTCATCCAAAACTTAAAATACCGGCGCTAACTGTTGTTTTTACCGTGCTTCATGCGGGCGGAAAATTTGGTGGTGGCGGGTATAAGGTTTCCGGTGGACTTCATGGTGTGGGAGCATCTGTTGTTAATGCGTTATCTTCTTGGCTCGAGGTTAAAGTGTACACGGGTAGTACTGTTTGTAGTCAGAAGTTTGCGCGCGGTAAGGCGTTAACTCAAATGCAAAGCCAAGATAGTAAAGACAAAAAAGGTACTGAGATTATATTTAAAGCAGACCCAGAAATTTTTACAGAAACAGACGTATACGATTACACGACTTTGCAAAGTCGTATTAGGGAGCAAGCTTTTTTAAATGCGGGTCTTAGAATAAACCTAAGGGATGAACGAAACGAAAACGATATAAAAGATGAAACTTTTTGCTTCGAGGGTGGAATCTCTAGTTTTGTTGAGTACATTCATAATAAAAAAGGCCTGAATG
>JAEEGK010028933.1_pt1 | contig 11048 bp, 9 predicted proteins | sample 8958771 | NCBI WGS metagenome assembly JAEEGK01 (sample SAMN16246547, study PRJNA631951) | gut metagenome | biome: gut microbiome; feature: rumen; material: SC-attached | host: Bos | place: Iran: Karaj | collected 2018-10 | reverse complement strand
TTAATGCAAATCATTCATACTAAAATAATTTTTTTAAAAAATATTTGCCATTCTATGATATAATCATTATAGTAGAGGTGTATCGTATGTATGATGTAATGAAAAGTGAATTGATAAATTTAGATGGACCACCAAATGGAGTTCTGCTAAAAGATTTATTAGGTGGAGTAAACAAGATATTTGAAATACCACTTTTTCAAAGAAATTATAATTGGACTGTAGACAACTGTAAAGAATTATATGATGATATAATAAGAAGCTATGAACTTAATTCCAGTCATTTTATCGGTATCTTTATACATTATAATAGTTCGGCTTCATCTTTAAAAACTTCATATGTATTAATTGATGGTCAGCAAAGATTAACAACTATTATGCTATTATTATGTGCAATTAGAGATGTTACTGACAATAAAAAATTAAAAGAAGAAATTGATAAAAATTTTATATATAATACAAATGCAAATATTAAATTTAGATTTAAATTAAAACAAAACAATTATGATAATGATAATTTTGAAAAAGTATTAGGAAACAAGATTGAATCAATACAAACAAAATCAAAAATATATATTAATTATAGTAAGTTTATTACATGGCTTAGTGAAGATAGTAATAAGATAGATTTAGAAAAATTATTAGAGTCCATAAAAAGAATGGAAGCTGTTGAAATTATATTGAGAAGCAATAACATAGAAAATGTTCAACAAATCTTTGAAAAAATAAATTCTACAGGTCAACCCTTAAATGCAGCAGATTTAATTAGAAATTATTTATTATTTACTGGAAATATGCGCGAACAACAGGAATTATATAATATGTGGACATGTATTGAGAGAATTGTAGGAGTAAACAACATTACACAATTCGTTAAATCATATACAATTAGATATTCTTATGAGATAATTACAAGTAGGAACATATATAGTGACTTTAAAAAACAATTTAAATCATGGAGTCATAAAAAAATATTAAATGATATGTTGAGGTATGCAGTATACTATGCCATTATAGAAGAAAACACATATTATAAATATGATTCAGAATATAATGTTACAGTAGAAAATAATGATGATAAGCATATTAATAATACATTAAAAATGCTGGATGCACTTGGTACTGATGATTTGATTCCTTTGTTTATGATAATGTTTGATGAATTATATAAAAACAATAAGAATAAATTGGATGAAATCTTAGAGTTGATTTTAGAATTTATGATTAGATATAGAGTAGTGCAACCATCAACAGGTGGTGGAGCTCTTCAAGCAAAAATATATGGAATAATGAAGGCTATTGATGATAAATCATGTCCTTTGACTGTAAAAGGTATATATGCAAAACTATCTTCTTATGATTCAGATGCGAGCAGGTATCCAACAGATAATCAATTTATGGCACATTTAAAGGAAAATATGCTAGCAAAGAATGGAAGAGTATTATTATATCAATTTGCTAGAAGAAGAAATTATGAAATAATGGATTTTGATCAAAATGTTACGCTTGAACATTTAATGCCACAAACGATAGATCCTGCTAAAAAAGAGGGCAAATGGTGGATTAACAATCTAGGAAAAAGCAAGTATAAAGAAATACAAGAAAAATATACAGATTGTATTGGCAATTATGCGTTATTAACAAGAGCATTAAATGCATCGATATCAAATGGACCTTGGCCGAATAAAAGAAAAGAAATGCAAGTAAAAGCTTTTGATAGCGAAACTAGAAAAGTTGCAGAAGAATCTAGATGGAATGCAAATTCTATTAAAGAACGAAATGACAAATTGTCAAATGAAATAAGGCAATACATTACTGGACCTAAAAGTGATATAAAAAATGGTAATAAATGGCTAATTAATTAAATTTAAAATATGGTATTTTTTGCGATTATACCATATTTTTTATGGTATAATGTTATTAGTGATTAAATCAGGAGGTAGATAATAATGATAAAAGGAAAACCATTCGTCAAATGGGCTGGTGGTAAAAGACAAATAATTGATAAGCTATTAAAATACGCGCCTGATGAGTTTAATACTTACTATGAGCCATTTGTAGGTGGTGGAGCTTTATTATTTGAATTATCACCAAAAAAAGCCATAATAAATGACTCAAATAAAGAACTAATAAATGTTTATAATGTTTTATGTAATGAAGATAAATTTAAAAAGATGTGCAGTGTTCTAAATAGTTATGAAGCAAACCATAGCGAAGATTTCTTTTATGAAATAAGAAATAAGGATAGAAATAAAGCATCATTTAATAGACTATCAGATTATACAAGAGCAGGAAGGACTATTTATTTAAATAAGGCTTGTTTCAATGGATTGTATAGAGTAAATAGCAAGAATGAATTTAATGTTCCATTTGGTAAGAAATTAAAAGTTAATACTTATGAGGGTGGAAATCTAATAACAGTAAGCAATTATTTAACAATGAATGATGTTAAAATATTAAGTGTAGATTTTGAAGAAGCAGTAAAGGATGCTAAAAAAGGTGACTTCATCTACTTCGATCCACCATATGATTCAGACACATCAACATTTAATAGTTACACAGAAGATGGATTTGGTAAAGAAGAACAAAAAAGACTTGCAAGAGTTTATAAAGAACTTTCTGATAGAGGTTGTTATGTAATGCTTTCAAATCACAATACTACATTAATCAAAGAATTATATAAAGATTTTAACATTCATGTAATTGAAGCTAAAAGAAATATAAATGCAAATGGAAAAAAGAGAGGTAAAGTAGAAGAAGTAATTATAACAAATTACGAAAATAAAAGAGGATTTGAAGAATAAACACAGTATAATATAAATAGGAGGTGCATTACATGAGTAAGGATTGTTACTACGAAGATGATGATTTTAAATTACTACATGGCGATGCCCTTTTATTATTGAAAAAAATGAAACCACAAAGTATTGATATGATATTTGCAGATCCACCATACTTCCTATCAGGAGATGGAATAACTTGTAGTGCTGGTAAAATGGTATCAGTTAAAAAAGGCGAATGGGATGAGAAGATAGGCATCAAAGAAAAGCATAACTTTAATAAGAAATGGATAAGAGCCTGTAAGCGAGTTTTAAAAGATGATGGAACAATATGGATAAGTGGAACAATGCATAATATTTATTCAATTGGTATGGCACTCGAAGAAGAGGGATTTAAGGTCATTAATAACATCACATGGAAGAAATTAAACCCTCCACCTAATATTAGCTGTCGTGCCTTCGTTCACTCAACAGAAACGATTTTATGGGCTAAAAAAGACATAAAAAAAGCTAAACATAAATTTAACTATGATGTGATGAAAGAATTAAACAATGGTAAACAAATGAAAGATGTATGGGAAACATCATTGACTAAGCCAAGTGAAAAGAAATGTGGTAAACATCCAACTCAAAAGCCAATAGCACTTCTAGAAAAGATAATACTTGCATCAACAGATGAAAATGATTTAATACTTGATCCATTCAATGGTAGTGGAACAACAGGAATCGTAGCAAGTAGATTAAAAAGAAAATACATAGGGATTGATAAAGAGAAAGAATATTTAGATTTAACAATTAGAAGAAAGGAATGTGATTCTAAATGAAAAGAGATTTTAATGAATGGTTAGGTAAATTTAAATCAAGTATATCTGATTATACCTATTATGTTGATTTTGAAAAAATTTATAGAAATGTGGATAAATTAAAAGTAGAACTAAATATTTTGAATTCATTAATTGGTAGTAAAGATATCGAGAATGAGTTTCAAACAATACTAATCAAGTATCCTGAAACTTTAGAATGTATACCACTATTGTTAGCTGTACGTTCAAGAGAAATATTTATTAAAGATGAAATGAATGAGTATTTATTTGATTTTAGAAAGATGGTTTATTCTGTGCCTGAATACATAGATTTTATGAGAAAAAGTGGTCTTTTTGATTTGTTACAAAATCATATAATTAATAACCTATACGACTATGTATTAGGAATTGAAGTTGGATTAGATTCTAATGGTAGAAAGAACCGTGGTGGACATCTAATGGAGAATCTTGTTGAAGATTACATTAAAAAAGCAGGATATAAAAAAGATGTTAATTATTTTAAAGAAATGTATTTATCAGATATAGAAAAGAAATGGAATTTAGATTTATCAGCTATGTCAGGTAACAATGTATCAACAAAAAGATTTGATTTTGTAATTAAAACAGATAAACAAGTTTATGTTATTGAAACTAACTTTTATTCAGGTGGTGGTTCTAAATTAAATGAAACTGCTAGAAGCTATAAAATGTTAGCAAGTGAATCTAAGAAAGTAAATGGGGTAACATTTATATGGTTTACTGATGGATTAGGATGGATAAGTGCTAGAAAGAATCTTGAAGAAACATTTAATGAAATGGATACAATTTATAATATAAATGATTTAGAAAATGAAGTTTTAAAAAATATAATAAAGTAGTTGGTGTATATGAACTTTGAACAAACAGAAGATACAAAAAATATTATTAGATTGCTAGAAAATGATGACATTTCAAGAAATAAATACTTATTAAGCTTTCTAAAAATAATGAATAATAATGGTAAAAATAAGATATTCTCTTTAAATGGTAATTGGGGAAGTGGAAAGACAATTTTTGTTAGAAAATTAGAAACTTTAATTAAGTATAGCTATATGTATAAAGATAAACAACTATATTGGGAAAACATATATAGTGATTCAGAAAAATTTTTATCAGAAGATATTGAAAAATTAGAAAACATAGTGAAAAAAGAAAACTATAAAGAATTTGATGAAATAGTTAAAGAAAATTTGATAAATTGTGTTTATTTTAATGCATGGGAACATGACGATGAAGAGGATCCTATGATATCAATAATTTATGAATTAATAAAGAAATATAATTTATCTGATGAGACAAAATTCAACAATTTATCATCAGTATTAGATGGAATTAATGTAATAGCAAAGAATGGCTCTTTAGGTAAACTTGATTTTAGTGGATTAATAAAAAAGGAAAATTTATCAGATAATATCCATAGAAAAGAGAATATAAAGAGAGCAGTAAATTCTACAATTGAAAATTTAATAAATGAAAAATGTAATAAATTGATTATTTTTATTGATGAACTAGACAGATGCAATCCAAATTATGCAGTAAAACTTTTAGAGCGCATCAAACATTATTTTACAGATGACCGCATTGTCATTGTAGTTTCTACTAATTTATTAGAGTTGTCAAATACTATTTCTGGAATGTATGGTTACAAATTTTCTTCTACTGCCTATTTAGATAAATTTTTTGATATAAGATTAGAATTACCTAAAATAAATATTGATAAATATATTAGAACATTAGATACAATATTAAATGATGATCGGAGTGCTTGGTTTACAATTGCGATTGATAATTTTATAAAAAGCAATAATTTACAGCCAAGAGAAATTAATAGATATTTGGGTTGTATAAAATTTTTTGAAAAAACAGCAAGAAAGGATAGATATTATCCATTTGAAAAATATAAAAATTTGATTGATTATTTGTTCATTCCATACATTATAGGACTGTATATAACGAATATAGAAGAATACAATAAGTTTAAAAATTTATCAGGATGGGATAAGTTTTATGAATATATTAATTCTAACAAAGAATTGATCACACTATGCAAGTATTCATTATATGAAAAAAACAATAATGAGGTTATTGATGTTGATAATGCAACCGTTTTAAAAGAAGTGAATAAGTTGTATAAATTAATTTTTGATAACAATTATAAAGAAAAAATAAATGATATGGTTATTGGAAATCAAACAATACGATTTAATGCATTCGATTATATAGATGATAAAATATCAATTCTTGGCGCACTATCAGATTTTGGAAAAATTAATACAAATTAGTTAATGAATAAATTGATATTGCTTTTTTAGGTACCATTTAGGTACCAATAGACTAATAAATACCAATTTTTAAAGGTTATTACAAAAATATAACGGCCACAAAAGGCCGTTTTTAAAAGGAATTAACACATACAAAGAATAAAAGGGCGAGCCCCCTGAAGGAGCCTTATGGCTCCATTTTTTTTGTTAAATACATAGATTATGTTACTTTCGATTTTTTTGTTAATGTGATATAATTTTTATAATATAGTAAAGGAGGTTAGATTTATGGTAACACTACCTTTTAATTTTGGTGGAGCAATAAGAGATTCTATCACTGAATATAGAAGAAAAAATAATATTCCAGAACCAGAAGAAGTAAAAGCATTAAGTGTGTATAGAAAAAGAGATACTTTCTTGGAAGAAGAGTTAGAACTAGTTAGAGAACTTGAACTTGATAAAAAAACATTAGAGTACATAGATTTATTTCCAAATATAACTTCCTTAACAATAGATGGATCAAATGAGTTAGAATCAGGTGATTTTAAAAGAGTTTTAGATAAATATCCTAAACTTGAAAAACTAACAATAAAAGGGCAGTCAAATATACAATTATTAAATGTTAGTGAAATGAAAAATTTGAAAGAACTTACATTAATTTCTAATAGAACCTTACATAGAATTATTGGATTAGATAAAATAGAAAAATTAGAAGAGATTACGATTTATGGGAATGAGACATATGCTACTGTGAAAGAATTATGTGAGCATGTTGCTAAATTATCTCAAAATGGAACAAAGTGTAATTTTGATGTTCTATATATGCCTGATATGAAAAAAATAGGTATACCAAATCCTGATAATTTTAAATGGTGTGAATCGGTAGGATTAGGTTTATTTGGTGATGAACTTAAATATGATACAGAAGAACTTGAAGAGGCAGTGAATAAGGCTGAAGAAGTTATTTCTAGATATATTAGACCAACAGATAATGATAAAGAGGCATATGCAATTTTATATCAATGGGTATGTAAAAATATAAAATATGATGATGAATCGCTTGATAGTAGAGTTCATACTATTCAAGGTAAAGAAGTTGGTCAATTTGGTGGAATGAATGGTACTGTTAATGGACTTGTTTATGGCAGCTGTGTTTGTGAGGGATATTCTAAATCAATGCAGATGCTTCTAAAACTATGTGGTATCCCAGCTTTTGATATTGGGTGCATTGCTTCTGACAAGCCTATGCCAATGTATAATTATGATGGTAAGAAAAAATTTCATGGAGGAGACCACTCAATATTAAAAGTTAATCTTGATGGAATTTGTTATTATAGTGATGTTACTTGGGATGCTGATAGAATTCAAAATGGTTATCCAAGAGAGTATTTCCTTTTATCAAAAGAAGATATTTCAAAAGATCATAAGTTAATTGATGAAGCAGATGTTTGGGCTTCACCAAGGAGCGTTTCAAGTGAAGAATTCCAAGAACTTATGAAGTTTGCGCAAGAAAGAATTGATACTATCGATAGTGAACTAGCTAAAAAAGAAGAAGAAAATAAACATAAAAATACTATTGCACAAGTTGCAACATTATTAGGAGTTAGTATTCCATCAGATATTGATTATATTTATGATGAAAAATTGAAAGCTCCAAGAGTTGCTCCAAAAAATGCTAGTACTTTAAGAGAAGAACAACAATCTATAAATAAGAGATTAGAACAATTATTCTATGATGGTGAATTAGATATGAAAACATATAGTTCTATGAAATTAGAAGTACTAAAAGAATATAACTCATTAGTATCAAATCTTCCACAAACTAAACGACCTGATACTGATGATGGTAATTATATGGAAGAACTTCCTTTTGGTATGCAAACTCCAACTTTACATAGACCAACAATTAGTGATGAAGTTATAAGGCAAGTTTTTTTACATGATAAAAAACAAAGACTTAATGAGCAAAAACATCAATTGTTAAACCAAGAAAGAATAATTAATGAACAAATGGTGAATGAAGAGGAAAGAAGACAAGAAGCAATAGAACAAGATAATGGAATGACTATGTAATATGAAAGGAATAGTATGAAAAATTATAAAATAAAAAGAGAAGATATAAAAAGATTAATAGATGTGAGCGGCGAATGTATTGCTACAGACAAAATAACAGTAGAGGGGTCAAAGATAGGTTATATGTATAGAGAAAATCCTAGTAATGAATATGATACTGGATGGAGATTCTTCGCAGGGGATGAAAATGTAGAATATACTAATAATCCAGATAATTTTGAAGTATATGATTTAAATACAATATGTAATTATGATGAAGATATAATACCTTATTTAATAAAGCCAATTGGAACAAAACTAGAAAGAAATGGTGGAGAATTTAAGGAAGTAGAATAATACTCAGTGAACTGAGTATTTTTTTTTGTTTAAAAAATAAAATTTTGTGATAAAATAGTAAGTCAAACAGGAGGAAATATGCCTTACGATCCTTTAGAACGTTTAAGACATGGTAATGTTGAGTTTTTATATTATCAAACATTCCGTGATGAAGAAATTTTAACTGAGAAAATAAAGAGTGCTCCAGATAGATTAGATATAATAAATGGATTTATATCTGTTTTTGAAAAGGGTCAATTTACAAGGTTTGTTTTTGGAATAATTTATGATATACCAGAATATAAAGATCTTGTATATGAATGGGTACATAATAAAGAAACTGGGGAATTATTGCTTAGGTTTGTAACTCCTGAAAGACTTAGCAATATGTTATATAATTCTCCTGTGGGGAAAAGAATACTATATGAAAATTTTGAGAAATTTATATATTTTCTTAAAGACGATGAAGATCGTTCAGACGCTAGAACTATGGAAGATGGTCTTAATGATTTAATATATCTTAAAGCAATAATTGAATATGCTTTTGGTAATGATGATAAAGACCTATTACATAAATTATCAAGATATGAAGATATGCATATACGTTTCTTATTTATGAAATATTTATTAGAAAACCATCCAAATAAAATTGATGATATATATGATGACATAACTAAATATATAACTTCAGTCACATATGAACCATTAGAACAAATATCGTTTTTAGAACCAACCCCAATGAAACAAGAATATTTATCTGAAATAGCAGTAGGTTTATTAACAAACAATCATGAAAAAGAATATGAATACCTAAAGGGATTTATTTTTAGAGAGTATGAACATAATAATTTAGCATCAGAATTATTCACGGTTCCATTTATGGCAGTTAATGGTAATCCAAAAATTCAAACTGCGGATATAAATAAATATGCAATTCAGGAGGAAGAATTTAATAGAGATGTAAATACTTTATTTGAAACTTCTGCAAATTATCGTTTTCATATTTTCTTTAATCATAGTGCAAAACTAAGGGAAGATTTATTAACTGGATTTGCTAGTAAGATGAGATATTACTTAGAAAATCAAAGAATAGATAAGTATTCAGTTAATCAGACAAAATCAGAATTAAAAAACCTTGATTATTATGGGCTATGTCCTATGTTAGAAGAATGGACAGAAAAATATATGGATTTAAGCCAAAGCAAAGAATATGGTTATGTTGGTGGAGGCGCAACTTGTAGTTGTTATAGAATTGGTGATTATGTAATTAAATTAGTACGTGCTAAGTTTTCTTTCGAAGACGTAATATGCCCTAATTTATATTTGACCGCTAAGAACTATGAAGAAATATATGTTAGAGGTAGAACAGGTAGAGTATTAGGAGGAATAGAAGTCCAAAAGTATTTAACAAGAGAAGCTAGGGATGTTGAAACTAAATACTTTGGATATTTCAGAGAAACACTAGCAGATTTAGGCTATGTTATAACAGATGCTCTTACCTATGGAGTAAATGGGGATAATGCAATGTTACTGGATAGTTACCGTGATGCAGATTGTTCTAATCCGGAAAAATTACCAGATTGGTTTAAAGAATATCCTATAGTTTTAGTAGATAGAGATACAATATATCCTATTAATGGTGGTCCTAGGAAACAATTAAGATGCATTTGTAGTTGTTAATATAAAAAATTATGTTATAATAGTAACTATTGTTAAGTTATCAGGGAGTGTAATTATGGAATTAACAGAACATTTATCATCAAAATATGGTTATGAATATATATCTACAGTAGAAGAATATATAACAAGTTTTAAATATCGTGATAAACTAGGACCATGTTGGGAATCTGATGGTGTAGGTTTTGATTATTTAGAACGTGTAATTATGGGTTATGGATTTGAAGAAAAAAGGTGCCCATTTACTAGAATTAATTCTTTTGTTGTAGCAAGAGGTAGTAATAGAAAAGTAAATCTTATCTCATGTAATTATTTTGAAATTGAATTAAATGATACTAGAATTATTTCTTCTGATGGTATAAAAGTAATTATTGCTAATGCAGATAAATGTGTATATAAAAGAAAAATAAAAGGTGAAGAATATATCAAAGATGTTATTTTCTCTAAAGGAAATGATATGATTGGATATAATTTTGTGACTCGTTCTACATTTGAGAAAAAAGATATTGGTAAATGCGTAAGAGCTAATAAAGATGAATTAGTAGTTGTACATGAAGGTAATTTAGTTACATATAAAGTACTTGAAGAAGATGAAGGTATAGATTATATAGATGTTACAAGAATTGTAAGACAAAATGATTTCTATGAAGATGATAAAGAAATAGTAAGATGTACTCCAATTGATACTGAAATTAAAGAAGCAGATAAATTTTATCATACTATTGAATCTATGCATGATGAAGTATATCAATTAGATTTTAAAGATAAAACTTCTAGATTATTAATTATTACGGGAGATAGTATTAAAACAACAGATTATTATGGTTCATTAAAATATAGAAAACCATATATTTATCCACCGCTTGATGAAAGTGAATATGCTCCTGATGAATATATGTGGCCTGATATAGGATTAACATTTAATTATAGTGAAAATGGTGAAAAGAAAGAGCTATTATTAGATGAAAAACTTAATGTACATCATAGACCAAGAATTTTAAATTTGAGTGATAGAGGATAAAATCCTCTATTTTTTGTGGTATAATTAATTTGGTGATTATAATGACAATGGCAATAGTGCTTGGAATACTTGCAGCATTTTT